>Ga0209541_10002763_pt1 | contig 32860 bp, 35 predicted proteins | sample RifCSPlowO2_01_FD_184027 | JGI IMG/M metagenome (GOLD analysis project Ga0209541, IMG submission 184027) | Groundwater microbial communities from Rifle, Colorado - Rifle CSP2_plank lowO2_0.1 (SPAdes) (version 2) | ecosystem: Environmental > Aquatic > Deep subsurface > Groundwater | place...
TCAACCACGATATGATGAAATGAAAGCGGGAACACCCATCATAACCCCAACAATTCAAATTAATGAGTCTGAAATGCAAGAAATAGCGCGAAAGATTCTGGATATCGTCTCCCATCCTGTATACTGAATATGTCACCATGGAACAACACGCCGTCCCTCGTCAAATAACGACCTTTGAGTTCAAACTCATAGGTTTTATGACAGTGAAACAATTTATTTATCTCGCTATTTTTGCCGGAATGGGCGTGGTTGTCTACAATGCGATCCCCGTACCTATTCTTAATATTATTATGGGAGGACTCGTTGTGCTACTTGGAGCTGGTCTTGCTTTTTACAAACATAATGAGCGCACGCTTGACGTATGGATTATTCATCTCATCACAAGCCTTCTTGCACCGTCCCAGTATTACTATATGAAAAATAATCACATCCCAGATTTCCTTAGTGATGTGTTTACTTCAAAAAACGAAGATGTCATACAAGCGCATATGGACGCCCAGCAAAAATTACACAAATACATACAGAATAATGGACAAACAATTGAAGGCACAGAGAAAAAACAGGATATAAATACTCTTATCCATACAACAAAGGCCCAACAATCAAAAAGTTCAAAGTCAGAAACGGGCGACCAGACCAGCAAACAAGAAGGATCTATAAGCATAAGTCTTCACAACCTCACTTCTATCAAAGCCGCAGAATCTACATCACCCCAACAACCTCTTAAACCACCACCCTTTCTTTCTGGCGTTATAAAAAATAGCAAGGAAGAACCCTTGTCAAATATCATGGTATATGTGAATTCAGAAACAGATCAACCCGTACGTATTCTTAAAACCAACCGCAATGGTATCTTTGCAACGTTTCATCCGCTTCCATCAGGACAATACAAACTCAATCCTAAAGATTTGGGGGGGAATTATTTTTTTGATACAATGGATGTTGTAGTCAACGGATCGCCAATAAAGCCTATAAATGTATATTCAAAGGAGACATTATGAGCAAAAAACAAACTGCGCCAGTTAAATCTTCTACTCAAAATTTTGTGGAGATAGAAGCTATTAAAGATGATATTCTCATGTTAAGAGATTATTCATGTTGCGTCATTATTGAGTCTGGAACGGTAAACTTCGGCCTTTTAGCAGAAGATGAACAAAGAGCGATGATATATTCCTATGCACAACTCCTCAACTCGCTATCTTTTGCTATACAGATCGTGGTGCTCTCTAAGAGAATGGATATTTCGTCATATCTTGATTATCTTGATGAAAAAATCTTAAACCAACAGGATGAAATTCTCCGTAACGGCCTTGTTGATTATACGGAGTTTATTAAAGGAATAATTACAAAAAATACTATTCTTGAAAAGAATTTCTATTTTATTGTTCCATTTTCACCGCTCGAAATGGGAATCCACGCTTCAAAAAAGGGCTCGGTCAAAAAGGACTACGTTTTCACACGAGCAAAAACATCTCTCTACCCAAAAAAGGATCATCTTATGAGATTGCTCAGAAAAGCAGGGCTTGGTGGGAGAGTGTTGTATGAGCAAGATATTGCAGAACTCTATTACAATCTTTATAACCCTTCATCAACTGGTCAAAAACTTGCTCCTGTTAAGAATTATACGGACATTATTCTAACACCTTAATCATATGCAATTTTTTGGTAAAAAGAAAAAAAGTGACGGGAAGAATGAGAAACAAAAAACAAATGTTGAATTAGTGGGTAATATTCTCACAAAAGGCATGGTTTCAGTAAAAGATATTGTTGCTCCTTCATTTGTTGAAGTAGATTTTAACTACATCAAAATCGATGAGAAGTTTTATCGAACGCTTTTTGTAGTTGGGTATCCCCGTTATGTTTCTCCAAACTGGCTTTCATCACTTATTGCCTACGATCATCCACTTTATATCTCAACATTTATATACCCCACAGAATCAGCGCAGATTTTAAAAGACCTCAGGCGTAAGATAGCTGAAATGGAAGCAACAATTGAGTCGGATATTAAAGCAGGAAAAGTTGTTGATCCAACGGTTCAAGTCTCATTGGATGACGCACTCACTCTCCAAGCAGAACTAGCCCAAGGATCAGAAAGATTTTTCCAATTTGCTTTTTATATTACGATTCCTGCTGATTCTGAAAAAGAACTTGATAGATACTCAAAAGAGGTTGAGTCCACTCTCGGCTCGCTTCTTATCGTTGCTAAAAAAGCAACTCTAGAAATGGAGGAGGGTTTTAAATCAACCCTACCTATGTTCTCTGACAAGCTTAAAATCTGGAGAAACATGGACACCACGTCACTTGCAACCATGTTCCCATTCTCAACCGCATCTCTTACTGCAAATGAGGGTGTTTTGTATGGGGTTAACGAGCACGATGGTAGTCTTGTAATTTTTGACAGATTTACCCTTGAGAATGCTAATTCTGTTATTTTAGGAAAATCTGGTGGGGGGAAAAGTTTTTTAGTAAAACTCGAGTCACTCCGGCAACTTCTTATGGGAAGCGAAATGATTATTATTGATCCTGAAAACGAATATCAAAAAATGTGTGAAGTTTTTGGTGGTGAATTCGTTTCTTTTTCTATATCATCGCCCTATAAAATCAATCCATTCGAGCTTAACGCAGATAATCCCGAACCTGATGAATTAGCTAATAAAATACTCAATCTACACTCTTTAATGAGGGTGATCATGGGAGAACTTACTCCAGCACAAGACGCACTACTTGATCGAGCTCTTGTTTTAACTTATAAGCAGAAAGGAATCACTCAAGATCCAGAAACTTATAAAATTGAACCACCGCTTCTCGAAGACTTATATAAAGTCTTTCTAGGATACGAAACTCCTGAAGCAGCTGAAATGGCAACGAGACTAGAAAAATTCATCAAGGGTTCGGCCGCTGGAGTTTTTAACCAACATTCAAACTTTGATATCAAGAATCGGTTCACTGTTTTTGGTATCAGAGATTTGGAAGAAAACCTACGCCCAGTAGCAATGTATATTATTCTCGATTATATCTGGAACCGTGTTCGACGAAATCAGGTGCGACGGTTATTGGTTATTGATGAAGCTTGGTATCTTATAAAACACAAGGATTCCGCTCAATATCTACATAGTTTTGCGAAACGTGCTCGAAAATACCATCTTGGACTAACCACAATCACACAAGATGTTGAAGATTTTCTAAGTATTGAAGAAGGAAGAGCGATTCTAACAAACTCGAGTTTGCAAATTCTACTCAAACAATCAACGGCGGCAGTTGATAAAATTACCGAAGTTTTTCATCTAACTGGTGGTGAAAAACACTTTTTATTATCTACGGGTATAGGAGAAGGTCTCTTTTTTGCAGGACAAGCACACGTAGCTATAAAAGTTATTGCATCTGAGAAAGAAATGGAGATGCTAAGCCAAACATAGTGGTTTACTCGGTGGTTTCTTCTGTTCTTAGTGGCATGATAATGTGAATAAACCCTTCGTCTTTATTTGTTCTAAATACTCCTGGAGCAACGCTTTGTGAAAATTCCATAATAACCTCGGGTGAGTCGATATTATTTAAAAAATCAAGGATATATTTATAATTAAATGCAATCTTTATTTTCTCTCCTTTAAAAGAGTTTAGTTCTTGAAATATCTCAGTTTTTTTTGTTTGGTGAAACTTTGGCCTAAGATAAAGCCCCTCTCTTTGAATATCTAATATAACAACATCTGACTGGTCTCGGGCAAATACTGATATAAGCCGAAGGTTTTTTATTAAATCCTGCTTATTGGCTTCAATTTGTGTGGTAGAAATTTTTGGGATCACCTTTCCAAAGGGTGGAAATTCTCCTTCTAAAATCCTTGAATATAAAACAACCTCCCCAACCTCAAAAACAATAAGTTTTTGTTTTGTAGATATTCTAATAAGTACTTCTTTGCCTTTTTTTGTTAGTTTAATAATTTCACTTATTATGTTTGCGGGTATTATTGTTTCTGGAAATCCCTTCACTCTTTTCTCTTGGAATAATGAAAGCCTAAATCCATCTGTTGTTACAAGGCTTGTTTTCCCCTCGCTGTGAGAAAAATATACTCCTGTAAGAATGGGTCTTGTTTCGTCTTTTGACGCTGAAAATAAAACTGTGTTTGTTTTGTCTAGTTGTTCTTTAGAAAACTTATATTCTTCACCTTCTATGGTTGGAAGTGGTGGAAAGTCCTCTTTTGGGAAAATGTTAAAATACCCTTTTGTTTTTCCTTGTTGAATAACAAAATTATTCTCTTCGATATATGCTTGTACCTCTCCTGTGTTTAAAAAACCTAAAAACTCTAGTGTTTTTTTTATATCAAATACCACCTCTCCCTCTTTTTTAATGTTTGCTTTTATACTTACAGAAAGGAAGTCGTTGAGGTTGGTTGTTATAATTCTAATACCACTCTTCTTTATAGAAATATAACATCCTTGAATTGTTCGAATCGAAGGGGTTTTTGTTGAAATAAACCTTGAAGCTAATATAAGTTTTTCTTCAAGTTCTTCTTTAGATATTATTAATTCCATTCTTCGTTATTATATATAATAGTAGTTATAGTATGTGTGTATAAGTGTATAACAAGGTAGGTTGTATTATAAACGCCCCATTACACCATAATAAAACACCCCTCTTAATATCTGGATAAGTGTTTACCATCATGTTGATAACCCCAAAGACTCTATAATACCATCAACTTCCTGTCTAAAAGAATTATCTCTTAGTCTTTGTGTAGAAATCTTCCCGGCCCCGTGTATCACGGTGGTGTGGTCCTTTCTCTTAAGAATATATGCTATATCTTCAAGTTTTAACTTCATAATATTTCTTAAAATATACATTACCACCTGTCTTCCCCTTACAAACTCAGCCTTTCTTGATTCGCCCCTAATATTTGAGGGTTTTATATCATAGTATGAGGCTATAGCCCTTATTACATCCTGTGGTGATGTTTTATTAAGTATAGAATTTTCTCTCTTTTTTAACTCCCTTTCAGTAGTCTCAATAGATATTTTATTTGAAGCTGAATCTGATGACAGACTTATGGTTAATAATTTCAAGAGAGCACCTTCTAACTCTCTTGTGTCTTTGATTTTTTCAGCGATACGCTGGGCCGCATTCATGTCTATATCAATTTTTCGCTCTTGAGCCTTAATGAGTAGGATTGCGGTTCTTAATTCAAAATCAGGCTTTTGTATATCAATAATAAGTCCTCCAGAAAAGCGAGAGCTCAATCTGTTTTCAAGCTCTTTTATTTCTTTTGGAGGACGATCTGAGGTGAGTATTATTTGACCACCTTTCTGTACAATTGTATTAAATGTATGATAAAACTCTTCTTGTACATAGTTTTTTCCTGCAATAAACTGAACATCATCGATAATTAAAACATCAAGTGATCTATACTTTTTTCGGAGTTGTTGTGTGTTTTTTTCACGTATACACTCAACAAGGTCGTTTGTGAATTGCTCAGACGAACAAAAAAGCACTTTTTTCTTCACGTCACCATCTAGAATCCTATGTGCTACAGCTTGTGATAGATGTGTTTTTCCTACCCCAACATCCCCATATAAAAACAAAGGATTGTATGCGTGTCCCGGCTTATCTGCGACAGCTCGAGCAGCTGCATGTGCGATGTGATTTGATGGGGATACTGCGAAGTTTTCAAATGTAAATCGACTTTGAAGGTCAGCTTTTTTAATTATGTCCTCTTTAGCACCATAGAACTCGATTAATGGTAGGGGGACACTTTCCTTTCTTTGTTTTTTTTCCTTAGGGATAAATATTAACCTAAGTTTCTTATTTGTAAACTCAGCCAAACTTTTTTCAATCTCAGAAAGCCTTGTGTTTAAAAGCATTTTTGCTCCATTATTCTCACAAAGGACAACACACTCCTCGTTGGTGCTTTCCACGAGTTTTGTCTTTTTTAATACAGGGATAAATGCCGGAGATGTGTTTTTAGCTTCGTAATAAGAAATAAATGATGGCCAATCCATGAGTAATGTTGTGGATAACTTATCCACAAATGATAGTGAATAGTTATCCACATGTCAACCACAAAATAGTGTGGATAATTAGGGAAGACTATTTAAGTGTGTAGGATTGGCTTTTGAGGATACTAAATTCTTCAAAGATTTCTTTCGGATCTTCAAAGGAAATTTCGACATTATCAACGCGAGATATAGGAGAACCTTCTTTAATATGGTCAATCATGTCTTCTATTGCTTGTTTTTCACCTTGTATAACTACCTCTACACCCCCACTTGGTCCAAACACATCGGTGCGATCATACACGTTTCTTACCCAGCCTGATGTATGTGTAATTTTTGATTGAATTTTTGTCCATGCACGAAATCCAACCCCTATAACATCCCCTTTAATTAATAAATGCGCTTGTACTAACATATTTATTTAATTAAAACCCGAAGAATACGGATGAGAGCATTTTTCACACGAGGTACTGCCTACGGAAAATACTTCAGCCTCTCTGAGTCTGAGAAAATGCGAACAGACGTATTCAAGGGTTTTAATATCCTCTCCTTATCCTTCTCACTGTTTCTACAAACCAATTTATCCAATACTTCCATTCTAGGATATAATCCTGGGTTTGTAAATAAGCCCTCTCTTCTCCTCCAAACCCCTTTTTAAATACAGTCAAGCCTTTCCATGGGTGATTTGGTTTATCTTCGGGCGCAATACCCCAAAAATTATACCGGTCGAACCCTAATCGTTTTAAATCTTGGATAATATACCATTGGAGCAGATGTGATGAAGGAATATTACTCTTATTCTTTTGTGATGCTCCATAGTGATAGAACCCTGTTTTATTTTGGTGAATAATCATCGCTGCGGAAAGGAGTGTTTTATTATCGAAAACGAAATATAGATTTACACTATCATTTTCGAGAAAAGATAAGAACTCTTGTTTTATGAAATTATAGCTGTGCCCAACATATTCTTGCTTTTGAACAGTTTGTTTGTAGAGGTTATAAAACATATTAAAGTCATTTGGATCAGTTGATTTCATGTACCGTAGTTTGTATTCGTGAGCCTTTTTTAGGATGTAGCGAGTAGATTTTCGCATATTTTTAAGAAGATCTTCTTGGGTTGGTTGGATATCAAGAATTTGTGAGAGCTCGGATTGGATAAATATTGGAGCATTACAAAAGCCAGCTTTTTTAAATATGCGATCGTTTTCAATATTCCTTGGAAGTGTAGAAGCTATGCGAACAAAACTACAGCCTTCTTCTTTTCCTAAAGAGATGAGATAATCTGTTAGTGAACTAAGTATATTCTCAAATCTCAAATCTCCAATTTCCATTCTCACGATTGGCCCATGTGGTATATGCAGGAATGTCCCTCGTCTTGCTTTAATTTTGATGATTAAACAAACGGCGTTTAATTTCTTTCCTTCAAAAACACCAATATTCCAAACGCGATAACCTAATTTTTGATGCATATCACCCCACTCCCACGACTGATGAAACGTATCAGAAGTGTTTTTAAATATGAACGAGTTCCATTCTTCTTTATTATTTACTTCTTGTATATTAAGATTTTTCATACTTTATTTCTTTTAGAAAATTAACTATTTTAAGAGCATCAGAGAGAGCTGTGTTAATGTGTGTGGGGAGGTTTATTGTGTGTTCTCCAAGATGTTCGGCCGTTATACATTTTTTATAATCAAACACAGCATTATTGCTTTCTGGTGGGTCTATAGGTCCCCGATACCAATTACCAAGATGGATGCCTTTCTTTTTTGCTAGAAGCAACACTTTGTTTTTATCTCCTACTTTGACGGGTATCCGAATATATGGAAGCGGTTCTAAGTCTAATTTGAGATTTTCAATATAAAACCTTGATAGATTTTTTCTGTGTTTGTTAAATCTCGATAATTTTCGAAATTGTTGCAGGAGTAAGGGAGCAAAATATGGAGAGAGGTGATACGCGAGGAAAGATGGCCTTTCTCCATAAAGCTCTTTTTTATACACGGCACGCGATAATAGTTCAAATTTACCTGCAAACCACAAGAATAATTTTCCTAAAAAGATATTGTAAAAAGGTAAAGATATAACATATATTATAAGATAATATAACTGTTGTCTGATAAATGAAATTGGTGGCATTACGAGCGTTTTTTCTTGTTGTAATAAGCTATTCTTGATTTTATTGCTGTTGGTTATGACTGCTCCCCCATATACGCAAGAAATCATTTTGTCTCGGCCAAAACTAAATACTGCTAAGTCACCAATCGTCCCAAATTTTTCTTTTTTGTACATCCCTCCAAGACTATGCGCGCAGTCTTCAATGAGATAGAGATCAAATTTTTTAGCAATGGCTTTTATTTCATCCATTTGAGCTGGAATCCCAAATGTATGCTGGACAATAATGACGCGGGTTTTTTTTGAGATCTTCTTTTTAAGGTCTTTAAGATCAAAATTGTAGGATTGTTTATCAATATCAGCAAAAATGGGTTTTAAGCCAGCCCATAAAACAGCGTCTGGGACAGCGACACAGGTAAACGCTTGAATTATAACCTCATCTTCATGTTCAAGATTAAGGGATTTAAGAGCGTAACATAAACCAGCGCGGCCCGAAGAAAAGAGAGATACATGGCGACCTCCAAAATAGTCAGAGAATTCCTTTTGAAATATCGTCATACTCGAATTTAGCTTACTATAACTAACCATTCCAAGAAGAAGTTTAATAGCTAGGACAGTATCATCCTTTTCGAAATTTGGTGCAAAACTTATGGAGATAGGTTTAAACATTATTTTTTAAGAAAATCAATAATTTGTTGATTAACTTTTCCCTCAATCAGAACGATCGTGTTCTTATCTAGGTTTTGTTTTAGCATCTTTATAATAGATTCGGGTTTTGTAATGAGATGGATGTTTTGAGAGTCGTTTGACCCTTCTTTTATGGAATCAAAATAGTCTCGTGTGGTGACTATAGTAGAAACGTTACTTTTCCTAAGCTCTTTTCCAATATGAATATGCACTTCTTGAGCTCTTTCACCAAGCTCTATCAAACACGGCATGATAATGAACCTCTTTTTAAAATCAAGATTCTCTAGGTATTTTAGAGCTTCGAAGAAACCGTTTTCATTTGTTGTAAAAGAGTCATCGATGATAGTTGCCTTTTTATACCCTATGGAACTCTTCATGGTTTTTTCTGGTTCATCAAGACCGTTTAATACTATTAAAATCTCTTTCTTTGGGATATTGAATCTCTCAGCAATAATAAGACCAGGAACAGTATTTACCTTAAGAAAATCTGGAATACGAACCGTTTTGAGCCTGTCTTGAAGATCCTTTTTACTGTAGTAGACGACATTGAGTTTTTTATTTTTAGGAATGAGTGGCTGGTGTGTGGACTCTTTATTGATCAAGGTAAGCGCGCCCGAAGGAAGGAAGCGAAGAAGCTCGGATTTTCCTTTAATAATATTCTCTTGCGAACCAAAAAGAGCAAGATGTTGAGATCCGATACCGGTCACAATACCGATATCAGGTTGCGCGATTTTGCAGAGCTCTAATATCTCGCCTCTTCTATAAGCTCCCATTTCGACAATAAAAAAAGCATGTTCATCTGCAAGTGCTTTGAGAATGGTTAGACTTACAGCTAAGGGTGTATTTATGCTCCGTTGTGTTGTGTGAACTTTATAACGAGATGAAAGAGTGTGTGTGAGAAAATATTTTGTACTCGTCTTACCATAACTGCCTGTAATACCAATCACAGTAAGGCCTTTTGCTTTGAGTCTTTTGATTTTTCTTTGAGCAAGTTTGTATGCTAAATATCTTATAGACCATTCTATAGGAAAAATGATACCTAAGGCTATGATTATGGTAATTGGTGTTACCATAAGGCCTATGAGAAGTGTTATTGTGTCAGGCCGAATAATGAACAATGTATTAATAATTATGGAAATAAATAAAATTAGAATTACTTTTATCGTGGGTCGTGGAAGTTTTCGAAGAGAAAAAGGCGCTAGGATTGAAAGATGGAGGTAGGCCCGTATGATAGCGTGTTGAGTTCTTTTGATGTGTTCTGTAAATCGATCTTTCCGATATTCTTTCAATTGCCAAAGATAGAGGTTATAGAGAAGTTGATGGATTATTTTTATTGCAACTAATATTTGAATCAGCATGATCATGAAATAAACTCTCTAATTAATCCCGCTATTTCTTTATTATGCGTTATGTGAATATTATGCTCGCCTTCCAGAATTTTAAGTTTTGAATTCTGGATTCTCCTGTGCATTTCCTCCCCCATCCATAATGGCGTTGCAGTATCATTTTCCCCCCAGATACAAAGCGTCGGAACAACTATCTTTGGCAGATCAAAATAAGCATTATATGCGAGTAGATTAAGCATGGTATCACGCATAACAGGTGTTGCTTTGAGATAATCTGATTCACGAGCGACTTTATAGAGGAGTTTTTGAGCACTGTCTAAAAGGTTTTCACTACCGAATAGTGCGAGAATCTTCCTTCCTGTTTTGGAGAGAGTTAGAAAAACAGTTTTTTTGATCTTAAGCAGTAAGTTTGGGTTTGGTATACCCGCTGCTGAAATAAGGACTAATTGAGAGATATTTTGATAATGAGAAGCATAATATATAGCTATTCTCCCACCATTTGAATGACCTACAATAACAGGTTTCTTAATATTATTTTTAGTTAAATACTCGTCAAGCCACTTTGCATAATCCTGAACAAAATAGGGTTTCTTTATTGGTTTTTTTGGGTCAAAGCCCGGGAGAAAAGGAGTATGGACCAGAGCAAAGTTTTTTCCTATGCTATTTAGGTTTTCGTAAATTGCTTTCCATCGACCAGGATTGCTTCCCCATCCATGTAGAATGACAATATGTTTAGATTCACTTTTAGACTGTTTTGTCACCCTAAAATTATAACATATTGTATATCGTTATATAGCCTGTGGTAGATGGTGTATAGTGTATAATATTTCTCCTTGGGCCGGTAGCTCAGTTGGCTAGAGCGCCGCGCTGGCAGCGCGGAGGTCAGGGGTTCAAGTCCCCTCCGGTCCACTCTTCGCCCCTCATTAGCATTTGGGGCTACGAGGTGGCACGGCCACTAAAATATTTGATAATCCTTTCAAAACCCAATCAAGAAGAGTGTCCCTAGTGAAGACGCAAGGGCTTTTAGAAATAAAAGGCTTTTATAGCTAAAGTTATCTACAGAATGTCCTATCAAAGAATGATATAATCTTTGAGTTAATCAAAACAATTACAACTAAATCATTGTGAGTCTTTTTAGGGCCTTACATTATTATCTTGCAACTGCTCCGGCTCTTATACTCAGAACTAATTTTTGGGTTCTTCCGCTCGTTTTCATTAATAAACCCGTACTTTTAAAAACAGACCTTGGACTGAGTTTTTATGTAACAAACATTATGGAGGCGTGGGTAATTAATGAAATTCTTTTACATAAGCAGTATGAGGAATATTACACAATCAAGAAAAACGATATAGTAATAGATATTGGAGCTTCAATAGGAGACTTTAGTATTTGGGCAAGTAGAAAAGCTAAAGCCGTTTATGCCTATGAAATGGATAAGAGACTGGTTCATTTTATGGAGAAGAACATTCAACATAATGATGCAAAAAGAGTTATTCTCAAAGCAAAAAGAGCTCTTTCATTAGATAAAATATTTACGGAAAACAATCTTACAAAATGCGATCTTCTTAAGATTGACTGTGAGGGAAGCGAATACCCCATTTTTGAGAATTCAAGTGATAAAACATTGCAAAAAATAGACCATATTGCAATGGAAATTCATATGTTTGATAAAACTATGAAGAAAAAGAGAAAAGAGCTTTTAAACAGGCTAAGGAAACACTTTGAAGTTATCGAGCATCTTAATCCAGTAAGGTCTGATATTAGTTTTGTATATGCTAGTAGGAAGTGATAGATTATTGTACGTGTAGGTAATAACTAACGATTCCATCTGCGTGTTCAATATATTTAATATTAATAATCGCTCCTCCACAAGCTTGAGATGAAACAAAGAGTGTGCCGTCATGTGGTGCCCTAATTACATCACTGCTTTTACTTACCATATCATATCCAGTATGAATACCACCGCTATAAGCGTATCTCCATGAGTAAGGAGTTACACCGAAGCCTTGAGTAAGTATAATTGGCTCTGTGAGGGGGTGGCTCCATGGTCCACCATTAATATATTTCCCGGGGTCGACCCATTGACCGTTTTCACGAACCTCAAAATGCAGGTGTGCGCCCGTTGAGCAGAATGGATACCCTGAATTTCCAACCAGTCCAATAGGATCACCTTTTTTCACTTCCCCGACCTTTGACCCAGTCTTAATTGCTCGGTTAATTGCCTCGAACTCAGCAAGCGCTTGACTCAAAAGTTGCTGATATCGTTGTTCGTCGCTCTTTGTTTGTTCTAAAAGAGATTCTTTTTGAGTTTTTTGAGCATCGAGTTCCTGTTGTTGTGTCTGAAGTTGTGACTCAAGAGTTTCAAGCTCGGTTTTTTTGACCTCACGCAAATCTTTTTGCTGGGCATAGTTGACTTTTATCTGTTGTGTTTGAACTGCAAGTCTTCTATCATTTTCCTGCGCAATTTGGATATATTTGAATTGATTAGCAAGTGTTGTGGAGTCTGGCGCGAAAAAGATTTCTAGTACACCAATATCTTTGTTTTTATATCCTTCCACAATTTTTTGGAGAAGAATTTGCGTCAGATGATTAAGTGAGGTATTGAGCCGTTCAATTTTTCCTCCAAGTTCTTCGATTTCTTTTTGAGTTTCTATGATAATATGTTGAGTATTTTCTATGCGTACACGAGTAAGATCTATCTTTGTATTCATTAGGTCTATCTGAGAAGCGAGGCTGTTTTTCTGGACTCGGGTAGCAGCAAGTTTTTCTTCGTACTCTTTGATTTTTTGAGAACAGTCATCTTTACCGGAGCAGATTTGAGCTAAGGCAGTATTATGACGAACAATAAATACGGAAAAAAGAATTATGGAAACAAAAACAACCTTTTTCTTCGCTGCAAACATACATATTTATTATACAGATGTGTAGATTCTAATTCAGAATTCCTTATTCAACTTTTTATGTACTTTCATCATGCATGCGTTTTCTACAACATAAAGACCATACTCACGGGCTTTTTTAGTAGCCTCAGGATGCGAAATTCCTTCCTGCATCCATATAGCTTTCGCACCAATTTGTATTGCTTGATCAACGATATCTGGTACAAATTCCGGTTTTCTAAAAATATCAACAACGTCAATTTTTTCTGAAATATCAAGTAAGGATGGATAACTTTTTAGTCCAAAAACAGATTCTATGTGAGGATTTACAGGAATAATTTTGAAACCATGGGTATGTAGGTATTCCCCTACCTCATATGATGGTCGATCAGACTTATCAGATAATCCAACAATGGCTATTATGTTGGTTGTATTAAAGATGCTTTGAGAATCCATATGCGTAACCTAGTCTATCATGCTACAATGTCTGAGTGCATAATAAAGCGTTATTTGCAGTTCTCGCTGGAGCTGTTTTAGGAGGGATTGTAAGTGTATTTGTAAAAATAGCAATATCATCTTTTCCTCCATTAAGCCTTACTTTTTTAAGGTTTTTCATTGCATTTTTAGTATTTCTTCCTTTTGTTATAGGTAAGAAGTTCGATACAAAGAATCTAAGAAAACTAATCTTCATTACACTTTTGAATACAGCAAACTTAATACTCTTTGTATTTGGTATCAAACATACGATCCCGACTCTAGCTCAAACCATGTACTCAGCAGTTCCGATTATTGTCTCACTTCTTTCGTTCCATCTTCTTGGAGAAAAATTCTCGGCAAAAAAAGTAACTGGCATCGTCGTTGGTCTTGTAGGTGTTTTGATGATAGTGTTATTACCTGCGTTGAAAGAGCTTAATTTGAAAGGCGTTACATTGTACGGAAATGTACTTATTTTTATTGGTGTGTTTTTATATTCGTGCTATACGGTGTTATCAAAGCCATTGATGAAATCATACTCTCCAGTACAAATCACTTTTTCATTTGTTGTAATAACAGGATTAATATCGGTTCTTGGAGTACCTTCCGAGACTGTGGCATATGGAGAGTGGTGGAAGGTGGTGCCGATGAGTCATGGTTTGATACTTTTATACCTTGGGACTATTGGGACATCAGTACTGTATTTTCTTTACCAATATGCGATTAAACACGGTTCGCCTCTTATTTCATCTTTGACGCTGTATTTTACCCCTGTGTTTACTTATTTTTGGGCGTTTATATTCTTGGGAGAAAAGTTAATGCCCGAGATTATATTAGGCGCATTATTGGTCTTCTCTGGTGCTTGGCTGGTGAACTCAGCATAGCTCTCTGTTACAATATACCCATGCATTATTATGATTTGAAGCAAGATTTGGCTCTTGTTGATAAAAAAGACAATATTGTAGGCAGGATTGACAAATGGGAAGCGCATAAAAAGGGATTACTACATAGAGCTTTTACCATAGCGCTCATATATAAAGATCAGATTGTACTACAGCATCGAAGACATCCAGTATTTGATGGGTATTATGACTTAACTTGTTCATCTCACCCTGTTTACATTGGTGATATTTTGCAGACTTTCGAGCAAGGATTTTATACGACCTTAAAAAGAGAATGGAATCTGGATGAAGGAAATATTCAGAAAATGGAAGACAAAGGTTCAGTTTATTATCAAGCTAAGGATCCAAACAGCATATATGGAGAGCATGAAATATGTCATTTATTAGTCGGAGAGATAAGTCTGTTCCCTAGCCCAAATTATGAATTCGCATATGGTTTTAGTTTGGTGTCAAAAAAAAGTCTTTTGGATAAAAAAAATCCTCTCAGAGGGTCGTTTGCTCCTTGGGTTCCTTTGTTATTAGATCTGTTATAAAATCTTTGCGGTATTTTTGCAAGAAATATGCGGGAAATAAAAAAAATAGCTGTTCTTGGTGGAGGGTTTACTGGCTTATCGGCCAGTTATTATTTGGCAAAAAAAGGACACAAGGTAACACTCATTGAAAAATCAGATGTTTTAGGAGGATTGGCGGTTGGCTTTAAGGAACCCCATTGGAAATGGCCTCTTGAGCGCGCGTATCATCATCTTTTCTCAAATGATACTGACATAATACGTTTTGCAAAAGAAATAGGATTTGATCGTATTTTTTTCAAATCCCCTAGTACTGATTCCTTATATAAGGAAAGTAAAAATAATTACCGTATAATTCCCGTAGATTCCCCGAAAGGATTTCTATTGTTTCCCTATCTATCTTTAAAAGATAAGATTCAGGCTGGACTTGTGCTTGGTTTTTTAAAGTTTTTCCCGAATATACCTTTATACGAGAAAATAACCGCGGAGGAATTTACAAAAAAATATATGGGGAAAAATGTATGGAATATCTTTTTTAAAGAGCTTTTTCGGAAAAAGTTCGGTAAATATGCGGGAAAAATATTAGCCTCATTTCTCTGGGCGAGAATACATAAGAGGACGAAAAAATTAGGATACATAGAAGAAGGCTTTCAAAGCTTAATCGATCATGTGGAGAAAAAATTGAGATTTGAGAAAGGAAATTTGAAAATTGGAATTTCTGTTGACACAATCAAAAAACAGGGGGAGAAGTTTATTATTAATGGCGAGGAATTTGATGCTGTTGTTTCTACGCTGCCCACTCCTGTTTTGATCAAAATTGCCGATAAAATTCTCCCAACCGAATCAATAAAAAAACTTAGACAATTACAGTATTTACACGCTCTAGTACTTATTCTCGAGACCGATAAACCAATAGTACACAAAACGTATTGGTTAAATATAGCATCAAAAGATATTCCTATTATGATATTAGGTCAACACACAAATCTTATCGACAAGAAATATTATGGAGGTAATCATATTGCATATATTGGGTATTATCTGGAAAAAGATGATCCTCTTATGAAAATGACCAAAGAGGAGCTTGTCGATCATTTACGCCCTTACCTGAAAATTCTCAACTCTCAATTCTCAATTCTCAATTCTTTCCGCTTCGTTGGCCCTTTTGCTCAACCAATCTTTGATAAAAATTTTCTTGAGAATAAACCAGATTTTAAGACGCCTGTCAAAGGATTCTATATAGCAAATCTTGATATGACATATCCTTATGATAGGGGAACTAATTATGCAGTGAAGTTAGGTCGAGAGGTAGCTGATTTGGTTACTCGAGAGGTTTGAGCGTATATCTTTTAAGATATAATTCCAATGCCATTTTTGTTCCATCGAGTTGAATATTTTCTCGTAATGCAGATTCTTTATCGATAAATTTATACTCTGAAACATCGTCACTTGGTTTAATAGTTTCATTTCCTTGTAATCGGGTTCGTAATACCACAACAAGGTGGGGATTATCAATGCCTTGATAGGTATAGTCTTGTGGAGCTACCGTTCCAATGATGTCGATAATATTAATAGTGATACCTAGTTCTTCCTTGATTTCACGAACACCTGCTTGTTCTGCAGTTTCTCCTGGTTTTATAAATCCACCTGGAACATCCCATTTGTCTTTTGCTGGTTCAATCGCTCTTTTTGCAAGTAGAATTTGATTTTCTCCTTTTTCCAAAATTACACTTGCTACCGGTTCGGGATTGACAAACATTTTATTTTTGCACTTTTCGCATTGAAACGTGATTTCGTCAAGTTTTTTTAAACCACCACCACAACGAAGACAGTATTTATAGATATCTTGTGGTTTCATGGTAGAGAATTTAATTATACACGTGAATTCCTTTGCTTTTCTTGAGATTGGGTTTATTAACTTGATCGTCAAGTATTTGCCATCTCCTTTTCTTAACTTCATGAGGAATATCGTCTTTCATAACTTTTGTTGCCGCTGTCATTGGGCGAGAAGAGTAGACTGCGATGTAGGCTTTTAGAAAACCAACCTTTTTACAAAGTTTCATAGTGTTCTTAAATTGTCTTTCTGTTTCTCCACAGAAACCAACAATGATGTCTGTCGTAAATTTGAGATTTGAAATTTGAGATTTGAGATTCGAGACAAGAGAAAGATATTCGTCGCTGGTATACCAGCGATTCATTCGTCTCAATATCGCATCATCACCGGACTGGACAGGAAGATGAATCGTTCGTGTTATATTTTTATTTCCTGCAATAACATCAATGAGCTCATCGGAAAAATCCCAGGGATTTGAAGAGATAAAATCGACGACTTCAAATCCCATTTCTGCAACTTCATTAAGTAAATAAGGAAAAAGAGTTGGAATGCGCAATCGTCCCAGATGCTTAACATAGACGGGTTTGACCACACGGGAATTTGAGACTTGAAACCGCCGGCTGGCGGTGAGATCGGAGAATTTCTTATTATTTGGAGCTTGTGAGTTGTGGATTCCTTCAAAGTAATCCTTCCCTGGAAGATCTCTCATAACCTGGATATTCTTTTCACCAAGGATCAGATCAGAACCGTATGAATTTACATTTTGACCTAAAAGAGTGACTTTTTTGTACCCCTTCTTTTTTAGTTCACGACATTCGTCTATGATGTCTTGATATGGGCGAGATATCTCTCTTCCTCGCGTAAACGGCACAATACAAAAAGTACAGAAGTTATTACACCCATTTGAAATAGGAACCCATGCAGAAATTTTATTAGTTCGCAGAGGAGCAAAATCAAACCCGACTTCTTCAATAGGCATAAATTCATCGACTGCAGGCATAGCTTTTTTGATCTTTTGGAGCACCTTACCTGTTTTATCGCGAAACGCAACACCAACCATGCAACCAGTAATGATAATTTTGTAGTCCTGACCCTGAGTTTGTCGAAGAGTTTTTAATTCTCCTAGATTATGCACGAGACCGTAAACACGATTTTCAGCAGACTCACGAATCATGCAGGTATTTATAACGACGTATTGAGCGTCTTTGTATGAAGTTGCTGGTTTCATACCACGACCTTCTAGAGCAGCTTTAATGCGTTCAGAATCGGCCTCGTTTTGCTGACAACCAAAGGTTTTTATGTAATATTTCTGAGAGTCACTCATTGTGTTTTTATTTAATAAACTTTACGATCAACTTGCCCCGCGAAGCTCTTTAGAGCGAAGTGGGGACAACCAAAGGTTTTAATGTAGTATTTCACAGCGAAGGTATTATAGCTTATCTTATTATTTTTCAAAAGCCCGGCTTTAGTTTTCTCTCATCCTCCCCAGCTTTGGTATTTTCGCAGCGCATAACGCCAGAAGAAGAGTGAGCATGTGATAAAGCCCGTAGACACAACGAAAGCAGAAATTATACCTTGAATACTGAGAAGTCCAAAGAGGCTTTGAGATGGAAAGGACATCATTATTCCAACAGGAAGAAGAAAAGTAAAAATCCATCGCAAAGGTTCGCGGTAGATTTCAATAGGAAACCTACCAAGAGATGTGACGTCGCGATAAATCATAATGCTGTGGTCAACGTTGGTTGTTACGATGCCAAGAGCAAGTACAGCAATATGAAAACCTACAGTAATTGCTAGAGCATTCATGAGAAGTAAAATATAGGTGAAGAGTGAAGTAAGAGTAATTCCTGTTGATATTGAGATGAAATAGACAGTGAGTGCGATATATGGACCAAGCAAGATTGCATCAAGAAAGTCCACGCCTCCTACTAAAACCCTTAAGAATGGATGATATGGCTTAATAAGAACTCCGTCTAATTCTCCAGTTACGACAAGTTCTCGGAATCGATAAACTTCGCGAAACAATAACTGACTAAGTGTATCAACGAGATTAAAAGAAAGGTAAAAGATGATGACCTGATTTGTTGTGTAGCCTTTTAGTGTGGATGTTTTTGCGACAAGGATATAAATAAAAAAGAAGAACATTGCGAAACGGATGATTTTTCCAAGGGTGAATAAAACAATTCCAAGCCGTTCCTGTAAAAGAGACTTTATTGAGTATTTTGAAAAAAGTAAGAAAATTTTAAGATTTCTTATGGAGTTGCTCATGCGTATATTATACCTGTTTTATAAAGGAAGATAATCCTATAGTATGGTATAATAATAGGCTATGTTATATCGAGGGATAGACTTTCTCAGAGGACTACCTGAAGAGGTAGTTTCAGATAAAGTTATTAGAAGGATTCAAAATGATCCAGGAGTCATAGTGCTGAGGGCATTAGTGGCTACTTTGAGGCGTCTTGAGTATCATGATGGAATTAAGGACGATTTTAGGGCTGATAACCTCTATTATCAAGTCGTAAGGAATCTTCAACGCAGAGAAGACGAGTTATTTGCATTATATCTTCCGCGTACCGCAGAAAAAGTTGAATCTAGGTTTGGTGATTCTGAAGAGAGATGGTATACGGTAGTCAACCTTGCCCGAATGGTTTCAACACTATTTGCCAATCAAGGTGCCCCTTATGGAGTGCTCGATTGCCGAGCGAAGAGTAACTTTGGGATATGGGAAAAAACAAGACGATACGGCCATGACCCTGATGAGATATTTGACTCGCTGGGCATGCGTATTGTAGTAAAAAGTGAGCAAGATGCCTATACACTAAGAGATATTCTTCTCTCTAACTACGATCTTATGCCGGAACATACATTTAGTCATAGTGGAAAAATACATACACCAAATAGAGACACGCTTCAGGGAAGAACGATTGGTCAATACGGAGCATTATATGTAAATCCAATAATCGATGACGAGATAACAGAAGTACAGATTTTGCCAGAAGATGTTTATTCTGATATCGAGATGTGGGCGCCGGTAGCTTTAAGAGGTCTTGCCTTTTATAAACAACATTTTCAAGATTAGTACAATCATCTTCCGAAAAAACTAAACTGGCGCACACCTTTGAGCCAAAGTTGCTTTGTCGCGTAATAACTGATAAATACCCAAACCGCTCCAAATATAGCAAATACTACAAGATGATTGGGTGGTAAACCGAGGTAAATCCGTGATGGAAGAAAGAAAAAATACGGGAAAGGAGTGAGAAATGTGGCGTAATAAAGTGGTGTAGGAAGAATGTCGAGTGGGAAGTACGTTCCTGAAAAAAACAGTATAAGCATAAAGAAAATAAATCGTGGTCCCCAAACCTCCGGCGTCCAAAACCCAATAAATGAGAGACTAATATTAATGAAAAATGAGATGATTAAGCCGATTATTACAAAATAGATCATATAAATATACATTGTTATATCAGTCTGTAAAAAGAGAGGAGGTTTAAGGAGAAATATCAGAATAGCGATTTCAAAAACTGCAAATGAAATATTAAGAAACTTATCCGCAAGATCCTTAGCAATTTGATATTTAAAGAACGATACGGGTTTCAAAATGTAGTTAATTATTTTTCCCCCCACAATCTCACCTGCAACATCTGCAGTTTTAGTTGATAAGACGAGGTGAGAAATTACTGAAGAAAGGAGAATGTATGTAAGCATATGGCTTTCTGTATATCCAAAAATAACAGGTGTTTTTTCAAAGATTGCCAGCCACAAATAATAACGAACTAAGAGTGTTATGACGGTTCTTACACGCCACAGAACAAAACTGAGACGGTAGACCAGGTATTCTGCGATTGTAGTGCGGAAGATTTCAAGATAAGCTCTCATGCCAACCCATTATAACCTATTCAGCTCAATTCAGACTCATACTATACCTCCAATACGTCATGGGAGTGGGATTCAATGAGGGCACTGTTAGAAATGCGAATAAATTCTGCGTTTTTCCATAGTTCTTCAATATTTACCGCCCCGCAATACGAAAACCCAGATCGCATACCTCCAGCTAGTTTAGCAATAATATGCTGAGCATGTCCGCGATATGGGATCATTGCTTCAACTCCTTCTGCTGCATAAGTTGCAAGATCTTTTTTAACACCATTCCCATTTTTCTCACCATTACCATTCCCATTTTTTTCATGGTTATCGAGGTATGCAGCAAGTGAGGCCATTCCTCTGGTAAGTTTGAATTTTTTACCTTCTTTTGTCATCATCACTGTTGGGCTTTCTTCTGCTCCTGCAAATATCGATCCGATCATCACTGTTGAAGCTCCTGTTGCAAGAGCCTTAACAATATCACCAGATGTTCTTATTCCACCATCGGCGATAACAGGCGTTTTATATTTTCGTGCAACTTTAACCACATCATCAATTGCGGTGACTTGAGGGACGCCCGCTCCTGCAACAAGCCGGGTAATACAAATTGATCCGGGACCAATACCTACTTTCACCGCGTCTGCCCCGTTTTTTATAAGTTCTTCTGCAGCTTCTCCGGTTGCTATGTTTCCAGCGATAATTTCAGCTTTAGGAAATTTTTTCTTTATATCTTTTAAGACTTTAATGAGATATAAACTATGACCATGAGCTATATCTATAACAATGACGTCCGCACCTGCATTAAGAAGAGCTTCGGTCCTTGCAAGATAGTCTTCTCGAACACCTATAGCAGCTCCAACAATGAGACCCTTTTTTTTGACTCGTGCAACTTTCTCGGCTTCTGCGTCAATAGTGAGAAATCGGTGTATGATACCTATTCCCCCTGCTTCAGCAACAGCAATCGCCATAGTAGATTCAGTAACTGTATCCATATTGGCTGAAACGACGGGAATACTGAGTTTTATTTTTGGAGTAAGACGTGAAGTAAGATCCACCTGAGTTCGAGACTCAATATTGGTTTTTTTTGGCACCAGTAAAACATCATCAAACGTAATACCGGTTAATTCACGTATGCGCATGAGTGAAGCACCATCATTGTAGAAGAAAATAGTTTTGTTTGTCAAGTAACAACTGCATAGAGAGTCTTATGATGATCTAATTTCCGATCTTGTTGAGCTCATCCATGATTCTCTTTGGGTCTGCTTGAGAAGCGAGTTTTTTCATTGCAATTCCAATAATCGCTTTCGGATTTTTGTCGTAAAGCTCTTTGTTTTCTTGAATAATTGTTCCAATTGCAGAAGTTAATTCTTCGTCAGAAAGCTCTGGGGGGAGATACGTAGATAAAATTTCAATCTGTTTATTATTCTGGGTGACCAAATCATCTCTTTTGCCTTTTGTAAACATATCGACAGCATCGGAAAGATTTTTTATTTGCTTTTTAATCAGTTTAGTTACTTCTTCATCGGATAATTCACCCTTTTTTTCAATCTCTAAATTCTTTAATTCAGACATGAAAAAGCGCAGTGTGTCAACCTTTTCTTGATCTTTTGCTTTAAGGCTTGCTGTTAAGTCGTCTTGAATTTTAGATTTAAGCATATTAAGATAGAGTACTTTTATGAGAAAAATATCTGCACTTGATATTATAAGAAAAATTGTGACAGAAGTCGAGCAGCCAAAACCAGCGTTTAAGATTATGCTTAGAGATATTCAGATGATGCGTTTTAAAATACGACCAATTATTGGAGATATTTCTTCATTAAACGAAATGAACGATGAAGTAATTGCGCTTTTATGGAAAATAGGGCGCATAGATGAGATCATACATGCATCATTTAAAGATCTCGCTGAAGATGATCAAGATCAACTCCTTGAGTATCTGCAACATATGGAATTACAAACAGAAAACGATTTAAGGAGAGTATTGAGACAGAAACCAAGCACTAAAACGAATAATCTCCTGAAATTAGAAGTCTTTAGAGAACTTCTAAGTGATACTGAACCAAAAAACTAACTATGCGCCATCCCGTAATCCTCGATTTCGAGACGAAACATACTTTTCGTGAAACATCTGAACATGTTAAGTTAGGGATATCAGTGGCAGGACTGTATGACTATAAGACTGAAGAATTGCACATCTATGAAGAGTCAGAACTTCCTGAAATGTATCCCATCTTAGAAAATGCCTCGATTCTTATTGGATATAACATAGATGGATTTGATTTACCTGTCTTAAAAGGATACTATCCGGGAGATATTTCTCAATTTAAAACATTTGACATTCTCACTGATATTAAAAATCGTATCGGACGGAGATTTAGTTTAGATTCAATTGTTCGCGCAACACTTAACAAAGCAAAAACAGGGCATGGTTTACGTGCAATCCAATTGTATAGGGAGGGGCACATCGATGAGCTTAAAAAGTATTGTCTTATGGATGTTTCTCTAACAAGAGAATTATTTGATTTTGGTATTAAACAAAACGAAATTTACTACATAAACGGAGTTGACAAGGTTCGTTTACCTGTTGAATGGAACCGGTATTTGAATTATCAAGGGCATGATGACGATCTAAGTTTGACATTGCCGTTTTAAACCCCGGCCTGATACCTAATACCTAATACGTAATACCTAATACGTACAAGCAAGCAAGCATGCTATAATGTCTCTACGGTGAGTATACAAAAACTCAAGTATTTTATTGTTGCGGCCCGTCCCAATCAATGGGTAAAGAATTTTGTTGTTTTCACATCCATTCTCTTTTCAGGTCAACTTTTTAATATTCCTCTTCTTATTAATACCACTATTGGTTTTCTCTTATTTTGTATCTTATCCTCAACTTCATATATATTAAACGATATCATAGATTATCCGTATGATAAGAAACATCCAGCAAAGAAAAAGCGTCCTATCGCCTCGGGAAAGTTGAGCATTCCAGATGCGACATTTGTCGTTTTCTTGCTTTCTTTGACTTCTCTTATTCTTGCTTTATTTTTCTCGATTCCGTTTTTCATGATCGCTTTGGTGTTTTTACTCCTGCATTTCTTTTATTCTCTTTACTTTAAAAGAAGACCTGTTCTTGATATTTTCGCTATCTCTTTTTCGTTTATGCTTAGAGCTTTTGCCGGTCAGGTAATCACCGGTTATCATATACAGATTTGGCTTTTGCTCTCAATATTTTTTATCTCTCTTTTTATCGCATCAGTGAAGCGACATGCGGAGCTCGTGAATCAGGGACCTGTTACGAGATCATCATTGGCACAATATAAAGAAATGCTTTTACTGTTTTTATCAAATACCTTTGCAACAATGACAATCACTGCATATTCTCTTTATACTTTTTTGGAACGGCCTCCTTTAATTGAAACTCAACTATCTTCAGTGCTTTCATTTATTCTCCCTGATTTTGAAGCACGTAAATGGTTTATGGTTACGATACCGCTTGTTGTATATGGTATTGCTCGGTATGGCCAGTTACTGTATACAACAGATCAAGGGGAGGCTCCTGAAAAAGTAATAACAAAAGATAAGCCACTCATGTTTACAGTGTTCTTATGGGGCTTCATTGTGATCTTCTTAATCTACGTGTTCTAATTCTTTTTTAATCCTCTTTCTAACCCTCGGTGTTATAACCCTCGGGGTTGAATGAACCTAGTTTAGAGAAATTTAATCTTTGATTGGTATTCCTCACCTACTACAACAGACCAGAAGCGAAAAGGAAGCGAGAAATGCGGAAGAAAAGAGTTAGAAACTAAGAGTGCCATCGTAAACTTCAATATCTTTAAAATTCTTAAGAGGAATAAGATTTGTAGAATAGATACTAAGTTTCTCCTTTATTAATTCATATTGTTCCTTAGAAACTATACGAGGAATAAATTTTTCACTATGTTTTTCTAGAATACCTCTCCCTATCCAATAATCGACAATAGATGAATATGTTGATCCCAGAGTAAGATCGTTATCAATATTGTCATGAGATAATCCGAAAGAAAAGCAAATGCAAATATGACCGTCTCCATATAAATAATCACTAAGGAATTCCGACTGGCCCTCAATTTTATAGTAAGCTAGTTCTATAAGTCTAGATTCAATGATTCTCTCCAACCGATCTTTATCCTTAAGTTGTGTTAAGTCTTTTTCACCGTTGTAAAAGACGGATCTATGACTTCTATTGAGTTCACGCTCTTTTTCTTCAGGAGAAAGTTTTTCAAAATCTTTTCTGCGCTCAGGGAGTAGTTCCTCAACCCTTTTTATTATTGTATTTTTATCATATCTATCTCCAATTCGGAAGTAATTAAATTGAAGATTCTTAGGTGTATTTTTTGCATAGAGATTTAGTAGCTTGCTGAAACTTTTCGAATATTGTTCTAAGGACGCTTGAGGGTAGTTATTCATACGTGTTAATATGAGATCTTCTGAAATGTATTCGAGTAGTACTCCGGCATGGTACGAAGCGACTATAGGTGAAACGAAATCGGTTAGAAATTTAAAATTAAAAAATTCTGCCCAATCTGGTTCAGGGTGAGAGGGATTCCAAAAATGTTTGTATCCCCCGAATGGGACAACGAAATGGATAGGAAGATTCTTTTTAACACGAAACGATACCTTTTCATAGATTGTTTTTTGAGTATTAGGATAGAGTTTACCTTTGCGAAATTTTTTCCGTATAATTTTGCGAAGTATGAATCCGACTAGATCTTTCTCAATTTCTTTCACCTCGGACTTACTAGGTTGATATGTGTTGTATTTTAGAAGAAGACCACTAAGATAAGCATTTATATCCAGTTCCATGCTGTGGATATTTTACTATAAATTCTATGCAAGTATTGTACCCAGGGGTACGGATGAGGTTGTACCTTCGGAAATGATAGCCGGCATCCTGTATAATATCTTTATGCAGCAATACGTTGTTGATACCAACTTTTTCTTTAATCTACAGATTAATTCGGGTTTTGGGAGCAATCCTAAGGAGATCATTATGGCTGTAACAGAGATTGGATTAAAATTAAAAAAATCTAAAGAGGCAGAATTTTTTATGCCACCCCTCATTCTTGATGAATTTCTGACGTTTGTTGATGAAAGTGATGATTATGTACAGGATTTTTTGGCAATGGTGATTGTCAAAGCCCCTGATTTTTCAAAAATAGAATTCCCAGCACGACTTTTTTACGAATTAGTTAAAGAAATGCGTCACCGATCATATAGGGGTCTTCAGATTTCAGAAGAACTCCTTCTTGAAACAGGAAAATCCATGATGGTGCACAATAAATTAAATAGAATCGAATACCAAAAAACTATCGGAGAACATGTAAAAAAACTAAGAGAACGATACCGCATAGCCACACGTGTAAAATTCTTAGACAGTGTTGCCGACCTCGATCTTATTGTTCTTGCTAAAGAGCTTAATGCAACACTTATCACATCAGATGAGGGCGTACTTCGCTGGGGGCGTGAGTTTGGGGTGAAAGAGGCGCCTCCTCAGGTTTGGAAGAAGACTCTTCATAATCTGGCATAAGTTGTGTGAGCCATTCAGCCATTTTATCAGTGAGGGTTTTACTTGGTTCTTCAAGAAATACCAAATGTTCTGAAAGCAGATGTAGAATTTTTTCCTTTTCTTCTTCTTTTGTTATGACCAAATAGATGTGTGTGTTTTGAGGTGGAATACTCACGACTGTCAGGACATGATACTCAAATTTTTTAATGAAGTAAAAGTGTGAAAGCTGATCCCATTTATACGCATTTCCTATCGTTTCGATGCCAAATTTCGTGACCTTGTTTTCCACTATTGGTGGTGGCGTGATAGTAAGCACATAAACTAAAAAAACCGTTGCCCAGATCGGGAGAATAAGTATTTTATCGCCAAAGAAAAAAACAATAAGAGTTAAAAGTAAAGCAAGCGCCGCATAAAACCGCAATACTCCTGCAGGTTTGCGTTTATAAGCTCTCAGTGGGGCTTTCCAAGAATAGATTGTTTGTGGATTGATGGCCAATCTCTCAACCGCCGGTCTTGGTTCCGGTTCGCGTTGAGGATTATCTCTAAATTCGTTAATTGTTTCGCGAAGCTCTTCTGGAGTCATGGCTAGTAATTAGTATACAGGATTTAATTTTTAATTCTTAGTTCTTAATTTTTTATTCAATTTTCAATTCTTAATTTCAATTGTAAACGACCTGTCTATGCGTTAGAATAGCTTCGATACATGAAATATAAGATAGGCATATATGGATCAGCTGAGGGTGCAGATGCGAATGTTGGAGAGAAAGCGATAGCCCTCGGAGAAACTCTCTCAAAATATACAAAAGAATTTATTGTACTTACAGGAGCCGGTAATGGCATCCCTCCGATGATCGCACAGGTTTTTTCAAAAAGTGGAGGAGAAGTTTGGGGATTTTCTGCATGTACTAACATTGATGAGCAGAAGAAACAAACACCAGAAGTAGATATTTCGATATATTCCAAGTTTGTCTTTATTCCAAAGGATTTTCCCTTTCAGTCTGATGTCAATGTGTCAAAAAAGTATAGAAACGTAACCTCTACAGCAACTTCTGACGGAGGTATCATTATTTCCGGAAGGTGGGGCACTATGAATGAATTTACCAACTTGTTTGATATGGGAAAACCAATAGGAGTATTAATGGGAACTGGTGGAATATCAGATGAACTTCCGAGTCTTCTACAGAAAATTTCTAAGAAATCGAAGTCAAAAGTGATTTTTAATAATTCATCAGAAGAGCTTGTCAAAGGACTGTTAGAAGAATTAAAAACAAGATTTGCTTAATAATGAACGCACAGCAAAAATTTGACGCAGCAATCAAAGAAAACAATTCCCTCGTCTGTCTTGGTTTGGATGTACAGATTGATCAGCTTCCACAAGCAATTCGCTCACAAAGAAATCCGCTTTTTGAATTTAATAAAGCAATTATTGATGCAACGCATGACGTGGTTGCAACATATAAACCAAATATTGCTTTTTATGAAGCATATGGTATCGAAGGGCTTAAACAGCTCAAAATGACCATAGATTATCTTCATAAATCGTATGCAAACACTCCAATTATTCTTGATGCGAAACGAGCTGATATCGGAAATACAAGCGTGATGTATGCAAAAGCGGTCTATGGGTATTGGGAAGCAGATGCGGTTACTGTTTATCCGCATCTTGGACTTGACGCAGTACAACCTTTCTTTGAATATAAACATAAGTTGACGATTCTTCTTTTAAGAACCTCAAATCCTGATGCAGCAAAATTGAGTGATCTTAAGGTTAATGAGAAACCTTTTTATCTACATTTAGCTGCAGAAGTAAAATCATGGAACAAGGAGAATGCTGGGATTTTTGTTGGAGCAACGTATCCTACCCAGTTAAGAGAAATACGAGAGATATTTCCGGAAAACTTTTTCCTCTCAGCGGGTCTTGGGGCTCAGGGAGGAGATGCAAAAGAGGCTGTACAGGCAGGTATGGACAAAAATCATGGTGGGATTGTATTTAATGCAAGTAGAAGTATAATTTATGCATCAGCGGGGGCAGATTTCGCAGAAAAAGCCCATGAGGCTGCCCAAAAGTTACGGGATGAGATAAATAGTTATAGGATTTAATTTTTGATAATGATTAGTAAATCTTCAAATACAAAATTAGATAAAGAGGTAGCTGATTTGTTACTCAGTATCGGTGCGGTTACTTTTAGATTTGATCCACCATACACTTTTACTTCTGGTCTCAAAAGCCCCATATATTTAGACAACCGTATGATTATGTCTTATCCTGAGGTCAGAGAGAAAATTGTAGCTGCATATATACAAATATTGCTAACGCATATTAGAGTCGAAAATGTCAACGTTTTATCAGGAACAGCGACTGCAGCTATTCCACAGACGGCGTGGATTGCAGAAAAACTTAATCTACCAATGGTTTATGTTAGACCCAAAACAAAAGAACATGGAAAAGAGAAACAGATAGAAGGGACTTTCCCAAAAGGGAGTAAAGTAGTAATTATTGAAGATCATATTTCAACAGGAGCAAGCTCGATTACTAATGCGAGGGTTATACGATCAGAGGGGGGAAAAGCTGAATATTGTATTGCAACAACGACATACGAGACGAAAGCTTCTATAAAAAATTTCAGGAAAGGAAAAATAAAACTCATTGCCTTAACAACAGGAAAACATATTGTCAATGAAGCTGAAAAGAGAAAGATGCTTACAACAAAAGAAGCAAAGCTCGTACACGATTGGCTTAAAGATCCGGTGAGTTGGTATAAAAAACATTATGGCTAAATACCTTCGACTTCCTGGGCTCATAGATCCCCATGTTCATCTTCGTGATCCTAGCGCTACTCACAAAGAAGATTTTGAGACAGGCACACAAGCTGCTCTTGCAGGTGGGTATACAACAGTCATTGATATGCCCAATAACCCCGTACCGACACTAACAAAAGCTGCTTTAAAAGATAAAATTAATCGGGCGAAACATAGAGTTTATTGTGATGTTGGATTTTATTTCGGATCTACAGGTGAGAATATAAAAGAATTTAAAAAAATTATTAATAAGGTATTTGGAATAAAAGTCTATATGAATATCACCACAGGAATGCTTGTTGTAGGTGATGATGGAAAATTAGATACGATATTTAAACATTGGCCAAGAACACGAAGGATGTTTGTTCATGCAGAAGGTAATACGCTGGCTAAGGCTATAGAACTTGCTACATTATATAAAAAGAGACTTCATGTGTGCCACGTTGTGCTAAAAGAAGAAATAGAAATGATTCGAGATACTAAAAAAAGAGGAATGGATATAACATGCGAAGTGAGTTGTCATAATTTATTTTTGGACAAAACAAATGCAAAAAAGCTCGGCCCTTTTGGACTTATGAAACCAGGACTAGGGACAAAAATTGATCGTCAGTCTCTTTGGGGAAACTTAGACTTTATTGATTATATTGGATCTGATCATGCTCCTCATACCAAAGAAGAAAAATTATCCGGTAATCCACCATTTGGTGTCCCGGGGCTTGAGACTACGCTTCCTTTGTTATTAACTGCTGTTTCAGAGAAGCGATTAACAATGGATCGTTTAATCAAATTAACATGTACACGACCGCGAGAGATACTAGGAATTCTATATGATAAAGAGACATATACTGAAGTCGATCAAAATATAAAGTATGAAATACGTAATACGGATTTGTTTACTAAGTGCGGGTGGTCACCTTTTGCAGGAATGAACGTCAAAGGTAAGATAGTGAGAGTCGTATTACGAGGTAAAACGGTTTTTGACGGGGAAAAAATTATTGGACTCCCAAAGGGGAAAGTAATTTTCCCTCCAAATTAAAATTTGTTAAAATCCATTGAAATCCACCTCAAATCCCACTCCCGAGGTGGGATTTGAGGCGAGGTGAACCTTGCAATATAAGATTTGCTAGTTATATAATTACTCGATGCTGCAAACTCCATTCTACGATCCTAAAAAGAGTTATTACGAAAACATCGATCAAGGCCCATTCGGTATCTTTGCAGACAAAAAAGTGTTTAAGGATAGTGGAGAGCCCCAGTACGAAGTTTTTGGTCAAAAAGTCTATTTCCCTTTTGGTATCCCTGCAGGCCCCTTGCTTAATGGAAAATTCATTAAAGCCGCATTAGATAAAGGATTTGATATCCCTATGCAAAAAACAGTGAGAACTCGCAAAAAGAAGTGTCATCCATGGCCAAATGTGTTGTCTGTAAAAGTTGATGGTGACCTTACGCCAGAAAAAGTCAAGAAGAAACTCATCGCCGATGAAGAATATACAGAGCCACTCTCTATAACAAACTCCTTTGGGAATCCGTCATTTGATCCTGATATCTGGCAGCCAGATATAGCTAATACTGTTAAACATGCAAAAAAAGGACAGTTTGTGGCAGCTAGTTATGAAGGGACAAATTGGGAAAATGGGGGAACTCAGGATTATATAAATGACTGGATTCTTGGAGCTCGACTTCTTAAAGAAACAGGTGTTGGATTTATCGAAATGAATTTTAGCTGTCCAAATGAAGGAACCACAAACCTTTTATGTTTTGATGTCAAAAAGAGTCAAAGAATATCAGAAGCAGTCAAAAATGAAATTGGTAATACTCCTCTGGTCATCAAAATGGCTTATTTCGAGGAAAAAACCCTTGTAGATTTTATTCAAACTTTAGGTAACATTGTTGATGGGTTTGCTGCGATAAATACGATTGCAGCAGAAATTATCGACAAAGACGGCAAACAAGCTCTACTTGGAGAAGGCAGGGCACGTAGCGGAGTTTGTGGTTCAACTATAAAATGGGCAGGTATCGACATGGTGAAAAGAATAAAAAAACTGAGAGATGAATCCGGCATGGATTTTGCAATAATTGGAGTCGGTGGTGTGACAGTTGCAAAAGATTATTATGATTATATAAGCGCTGGTGCGGATGTTGTTATGAGTGCAACTGGCGCGATGTGGAATCCGAATTTAGCGATTGATATCAAAACCATGTACTCGGAATCAAATCTAACATCCTAAAAATATACGTTGCAAAGGACTATGTTTGCAATGTAATTTTTATTATGCAAGATTTGTATGAGACGTTATTTATAAGGCTATACACCAATCTCATCTCCCTTTTGTTCATAAAATTAAATCATTTTTAAAGCGATTATATTTTTTGTGTCTAATATGTGCCAAAGGCACTATATCTGTTCAATTTTTTTCAGGAACATCAAAAATTTTTTAGTAGACTACCTCTCTTACGCTCAACCTTGAAAAATTGATCTACTTTAGTTATATTTTGACCACTTGACATACTGCCAATAGCGTATTACAGTTTTAGTGTACGCTAGATGTATTGAGAATGGGGGATTTGAGAGTTAAGATTTAAAAATCCATTCTCGAATTTCAAATTAGAAAATGCACTGTATATTTTGCGGAAACAAGGACACGGATGTTGTTGAGACGCGTACGTCTGATGATGGAATGACAGTCAGACGCAGAAGAGAATGTAGCAAGTGCGTGAAGCGATTTACAACATATGAACGAGTAGAACAGCTCCCAATTATAGTTGTAAAGCGTGATGGAAGAAGGGAGCGATTTGATAGAGATAAATTGAAAAGTGGGATTCTCAAATCCACAGGGAAGACAACAATCACTTTAGAACAGGTAGAGGAAATCGTTAACAATGTCGAGTCCGATCTCAAACAGGAAGATACTACAGAAGTAGAAAGTCAGAAGATCGGTGAAAATGTTGCCAAATATCTAAAAAAATTAGATAAAATAGCGTACATTCGATTTGCGTCAGTCTTCCGGCGCTTTGTAGACGTCGAAGACTTTGAAAAGGAAGTAAAAAAGCTATTGTAAGAAATTGAGAATTAAGAATTATAAATTAAATCATATTCACCTATGAAACTTACCGGCGTATCCGAAAAAGTCTTCCTTGATAGGTATTCGTTAAAAGATAAAGAAGGTGCTCCTCTTGAGAAAACTCCAGATGAAATGTGGAAAAGGGTCGCAGATGCTGTTGCAGAAGCAGAGACAGATGGTCGTAAGCGCAGTAAATGGGCCAGTAAGTTTTATGAAGCTCTCCAAGGCTTTAAATACGTTCCCGGTGGTCGAATACTTGCTGGAGCAGGAACAGGATACTCCGTTACATTTTACAATTGTTTTGTTATCCCAAGCCCTAAAGATTCCCGCGAAGGCATTCTTCATACGTTAAGCGAAATGGTCGAGATTATGGCTCACGGTGGTGGAGTTGGTATAAATCTTTCTTCTTTGCGTCCAAAAGGATTCCGTGTTAAAAAGGTAAATGGTTTCTCGTCTGGTCCGTGTAATTGGGCAGAGCTCTTCTCGCTCGCAACAAAAGACATTATCCAACAAGGAGGCACTCGTCGAGGTGCTCTCATGCTTATGTTGTGGGATTGGCATCCAGATATAGAAGAATTCATTACTGTTAAACAAGATCTCTCTCGCATAAATGGAGCAAATCTTTCTGTATGTGTATCAGACGATTTTATGGATGCAGTTAAAAATGATGATGATTGGCCTCTTGTATTTCCAGATCTTACAGATCCCGAATACGACGCAAAATGGAACGGTGATATAGAAGCATGGAAAGAGATGGGTAAAAAAGTTATTGTGCGTAAAGTAATAAAAGCACGCGAAATGTGGGATATGATCGCTCAGGCGGCATGGAGATCAGCGGAGCCGGGTGTTGTATTTATGCAA
>Ga0209541_10002766_pt1 | contig 32843 bp, 30 predicted proteins | sample RifCSPlowO2_01_FD_184027 | JGI IMG/M metagenome (GOLD analysis project Ga0209541, IMG submission 184027) | Groundwater microbial communities from Rifle, Colorado - Rifle CSP2_plank lowO2_0.1 (SPAdes) (version 2) | ecosystem: Environmental > Aquatic > Deep subsurface > Groundwater | place...
ATCCCCTCAGGCGACCCAACCAACGGCGAAATTGTCTCTCATAAATAATGATCTTCGGAATATTTCGAGTTTCCGGTCACAGCATGATGCCATATCTTGCTCCTGGGAATCGAGTCATTGTAAGTGCGATTCCTTATTATTTCTTAAAACCAAAAATTAGCGATGTTGTAGTATTCACAAAAGATGATAAAATGCTTATCAAGCGAATTGTTAAGGTTTCGAAAAATGTTCTTTATGTTAAAGGTGATAACAAATTAGATAGTTTGAAAGTCGAGCCGATCCCAAGGAAAGAAATTCTAGGAAGAGTTATTTTCAAATTATCTTAAATCATACATCTTAAAACTTAAAAACCAATGCTATTATTCAACATAGTACTTTTACTTTTTGTAGTTTTTTTGCTGATTATTCTTTGGTTCGTGTGGCCGCCTGACAGTCCTTGGAGTCCATGGTGGGTAGTTGGGTCTCGCGAAACACGCGAAGGTTTAAGACTTGCGAAAGTCACGAAAGATGATGTTGTCTATGATCTTGGCTCAGGGGACGCTCGAGTACCAATAATAGCCGCGCGCGAATTCGAAGCGCATGGCGTTGGTGTCGAAATTGACTATATTCGACATTTAACCGCATGGTTAAAAGTTCGAAAAAATAAAGTTTCAGATAGAGTCACTTTAAAAAGAGAAAATTTTTTTAAGAGTAATATTTCAGATGCAACGCTTGTGTTTGTATATCTAGTTCCAAGAGTACTTGAAAAAATTAAACCAAAGCTTCTTTCGGAGCTTAAAAAGGGAACCAGAATCCTAAGTTATAAGTATAAAATTAAAGTAGAGCATGGAATAAAACTGGTAAAAAAAGATCTTGAAAACGAAATGTACCTCTACAAAATCACCTAATGCGAATTCGTCCGAATTGTTAGTCCGAATTAAGCCGAATGATATCATTCGGATCCATTAGGATTAAACATTCGGATAGATTAGGATGACTGTGAAGGCTATCGAATTACGCTTTTTAGCCTGAGGAGCCCCCAGCGGAGTTTGTCGGCTATTTTGTAGATTTCGTAAAGCGCGGGTTTTATAACCAAATCATAACTGCCCACGAATTCTACAAGTTCTCCTCCATAACCCTCTTTGAATCTGTGGAATCCGTACCAGGGGTCATTTTTGCCTGGCTCTGGTCCTAATGCCCCCCACATGTCAAAATATTTTAATCCGAGTTTTTTGCCAAATTTTATTGCTTCCCACATTATCAAGTTCGACGCCATTGTTTCGCGGTACAGTCGGCTTGAGGCACCATAAGGGTAATACACTGTATCTTTAAAAACAAAAAGCACCCAACTAGTCAGAATTTTTGATTCATAGGTCGCGTTTAGTAAATGATAGGACAAACTGTTCGAATTTGTTTTTTTTGGTAAAGTTTCGAAAAGGTTTCGATGATACGAAGGAGTATGGGCGTAAAACCCCTGACGGTTTGTTGTCTCCACCATAAGTTTTAGATACTGTTCAAACGATTCTTTTGAATTATCTTCAATGACTTTTACTTTATGTTTTTCTGCAACTTTGATATTGTAACGCGTTTTGGAGTGCATAGCCGCCAGCAATTCTTGTTCGGTTTTGGTCAAATCAAGAACGAATGTGTATTCGGTAAAAAGGGGATGAGCGGCAGGCCGAAGTGAGTATCCAGTATTGAGTATAGAGTAGCCAGTATTTGTGCGGACGTTTGGTTCGAGCTGGATAAAAATGCAGTTTTCTTCGCGGCCGATTCGTCCGAGCTCTTCTAATAGTTCGTCTGTCGGTAAATTTCCTTTCGGCAGGTAGCCAATATATAGTTTTGTTCGGGGTATTTTATGAAGAGTTAAAGTAAATCCATCAACTATTTTATTATTTAGAACAAGTCCTCGCCTTATAACTTTTACCCCTGTTTTTTTACGAAACTCCCCCCACTCGTAGCTTTGCAAAGGATGAGTTACGACATTGTTAAAATCGTCTTTTTCTTTTCCGGTAATATCAATAAAAGCACTCATACGATCCTTTGCAAAGCACATGTGACAAGTGACATGTAACATGTGACCAAATTCGGTCAATTGTCAATTGTCAAATGTCAATTGTCTTAAAGAAACGTTGGTTCGTCCGTGTATCTTTCGATATAGTTTTTCTTAAGGACCTCTTCTGGGAGTTCATAAATGAAGCGGGAAATTGAATTTGCAACAATTTGTCCAAAATAAAGTCTACGCTTTGCAAAAATTAAATATAATTTTTCTTTTGCTCGGGTTATCCCGACATAGCATAGTCTTCTTTCTTCCTCAAGTTCATTTGCATCCATCATCGATTGACTGTGCGGAAAAAGGCCTTCTTCCACTCCGACTATAAAGACGACTTTAAACTCAAGTCCTTTTGCGGCGTGCATAGTCATTAGAGTTACAGCATCCTTCTTCTCGCCGTTTTTTACGGGGTGATCTGGCAGGTACTCTTGCTCAACTAGCGCAATATTTTCCAAAAATTTAGTGAGATTCGGGAACTCTATTGCAACGGAGCGGAGTTCTTTTATGTTCTCAATTCTTGCCTTATCTTCAGTATCTTTCTCATCGTATAAAGCAAGATATGAAGTTTTATCTATCACCTCGTCTAATAGTTCAATCGTTGACTTTTGTTCGATATAGTTTTCTTCACGGGTTCTCGCCGAATATTCTAAAAATCTATCAGCCCGCTTTTTCCCAATTTTCGTGATTCTTTTTAGAGCAACTTTGTTTTTAGGATTTGCAAGAAAAGCAAGATAGGCAAGAACATCTTTAATTTCTTTTCTTTCATAGAATCTTGTTCCTCCTACCAAAATGTAAGGGATAGAATTGTGAAGAAAAGTCTCCTCAAGTATGCGAGATTGGGCATTGGTTCTGTATAGAACTGCGACATCGGAGAATTTAATATTGGTATTTTTTGCTTTTACCATAAGAATTTGTTCGATTATGAATTCTGCTTCATTGTGTTCGCTGTCTGCCGGAAAAATTATAATATCCTCACCTTTCTGATTTTCTGTCCAAAGGGAAAGCACAGGGTGCATAGTGTTTTTTGAAATAACTGAAGTTGCGGCATCCAATATTTTTTGAGTTGAGCGATAGTTTTGAGACAGAGGAAAAGTTACAGCTTCCGGAAAATCCCTTTTGAATTTTTCAAGATTTCGAAAGTCAGCGCCCCTGAAGGAGTATATACTCTGCGAAAAATCTCCGACAATACAGATATTGCGCGTTTTCCCTCCGAGTAATTTTGTCAATTGGTATTGGGCTTCATTTGTATCTTGATATTCATCAACCATTACATGTTGAAAATTATTTTGGTAGCGATTTAGAATTTCAGGAGCTTTTTTAAAAAGTTCAATGGTTTTCAGAAGAAGATCATCAAAGTCTAAAGCATCGTGATCTCGTAATAAACCTTGATAAACGGGATAGACTTTCGAAACTATTTCTTGAAAATATCCATGCGCAATTGATTGATAGACATCCTCATTAATCATTTGATTTTTCGCCTGTGAAATCATAGCCAAAACCATTTTCGGCCTTACTTCTTTTAGATTTAAGTCAAGGAAGGAAAATGCTTCTTTTATTGTTTCAAGCTGGTCCTGGTCATCAAAGATTTGAAAACCAATGGGAATGCCAATAGCCCGCCCGTCCCGGCGCAAGATTTTGGCACAAAGTGAATGAAAGGTTCCAACAATTGGCTGTTCATTAATTTTGTTTTGGGTAAAAACTTTTGTGATCCGCTCAAGCATTTCGCCGGCAGCCTTGTTGGTAAATGTCATGAGTCCGATATTGGAGGGTCTGACCTTTTTCTCGAGCACTAAATATAGAACACGCTGAACAAGAACCCGTGTTTTACCGGATCCTGCTCCGGCCAAAACAATCATTGGCCCGCGAGTATTAATTACAGCCGCTGTCTGTTCTGTATTTAATTTACTGAGAATATCGTTCATATTATGTTAGATGTCATCCTGAGCGTTAGCGAAGGATCTTTTGCTAATGGCCTTTATGAAAGATTCTTCCACATTCGCTTCGCTCAGTGTCAGAATGACAGTCTTGGTTTTATCGTTCATGTGTTGCTATAATTGGAATAACTTCCATTTTACCATGAAAGATTTATTTATTGTTGCAAATTGGAAAGAGAATAAGACAACCGCCGAAGCCATTGTATGGCTTCGCGAAATTTCCAATCAAATTTCCCCGCCTGTAGGCGAGGTCTCGCCCATGGCGGACAATAAGAAAGTAATTGTTTGTCCTTCCTTTACATCAGTTCCGGCTGTTTCGGAATTTATTAAATCGAATAATTTACCGTTTGAAGTAGGGGTTCAGAATATTTCTAAGTTTGAGGAAGGCCCGCATACGGGTGAGGTTTCAGCGCGTGAGGCATCGGAATTCTCTCGATTTGCGATAATTGGGCATTCGGAGAGAAGATCACAAGGGGAAACAGACGAAGATGTTCAAGGAAAAGTTGAGATGGCGGTAAGAAATGGCATTGAGCCAATAGTTTGCGTTGTTAATGGAAATGTTCCAATTCCGTCAGGAACAAAAATTGTTGTGTATGAACCGGTTGAGGCAATTGGCACCGGCAATCCAGATACACCGGAGAATGCGCAAAAGATCGCGTCAACTATAAAATCGAAAAACAGCCAAGTTCAGCGCATCCTATATGGCGGAAGCGTTACATCCAAAAATGTTCATAAGTTTACGCAAATGCAAAATATAGACGGCGTTTTAGTAGGCGGAGCCAGTCTTGATCCAATGGAATTTTCCGCGATTATTAAACAATGCTGAAAAAATTTCAGGATAATAAAAAAATTGTTCTGGCCGCGCTCGGCCTATTTATTTTATTTGTAGGGGCCGTTTTCTTTTACAAGATTTATTTCAAAAAGGAAATTCAACTTAAAACGGAGAAGAAAACCGGCAATATTAATGTTTTGGTTTTGGGTAAGGGAGGCGGCAGACATGAGGGACCGGATTTGACTGATACTATAATGGTTGCAACTATAAATCCCAATAAAAATACAGTTACTTTAATTTCAATACCGCGTGATCTTTGGATTCCAGATCTTGCCGCCAAAATTAATACGGCATACAGTTACGGCCAAGAAAGAGGAGATCAGGGCAAATTGCTGGCAAAAACAGCCGTTTCGCAAGTAACCGGCAAGCAGATTGATTATGTTTTGGTTGTTGATTTTGACGCATTCATAAATTTAGTAGATCATCTTGGCGGCATAGATGTTAATGTTAGGAAGACCCTTGATGATTATAGATATCCAATTGAAGGCGCAGAGGATGATCCATGCGGCAGAACAGACGAGGAGATTATTGATTTGTCTGCCCAAATCTCAACAGGTAGCGCAAAACCAGAAGATGCCTTTCCTTGCCGCTATACGCATATACGTTTTGATCAAGGAATTCGGCGTATGACCGGAGAAGAGGCGCTTAAATTTGTAAGATCGCGGCATGGAATAAATGGTGAAGGATCAGATTTTGCCAGAACTCTGCGACAGCAAGATGTAATCAATGCGATTCGTGATAAATCACTATCGGCAGGCATAATCCTCAATCCTTTTAAGGTTTTGGGAGCGTTTAATATTATTAAAGATAATATTGATACAAATGCGGATGTTCGAGAGCTTGATGACTTCATAAATTTAGCGAATAAAATGCAAAGAGCAAAAATAACAAGCGTCGTTATAGATTTTGGAGATGAGCGGGAAGGTCGATATGGATTGCTTATGCACCCGCCAATCTCGAATGCGCAAAAACTTCAGTGGGTTTTAATCCCAAGAATCGGAGACGGAGATTTTTCAGAAATCCACGAGTATATAAAATGTATCGAAGAAGGATTAATCTGCGAGATCGAGAAGAAAGGCACAATTAAGAGTAATGCTACCAATTAATTTATAAATTTCTAATTCCTAATTAACCTAATTGATCTAATCAAATCCCAAAACCCAAATATCTAATGCCTAAATCAGTTGGGCATTTTAAGAATTGGTTCATTAATTAGAAATTAGAGCAATTAGAATAATTAGATCAATTTAACTTGTATATTTTTGTTTGTCCTGTTTTGAATAATACTTTCCCGAGCTCTTCAAACTTCGACCCAGTCAGATTAGTGTATTTTTCGCGCTCAAGATTTCCGACATAAACATATTCGACACCATATTTTTTGAGAAGAGCTTTTGTTTCGTCTAAATCGTCCGATTCATAGATTAACCTTACATCTTCAATCCTTGGACTGGGGATGTCATATGAACCGCGCCATAGCCATTCATGGACTGTCCAACCTAAAATCGTAGGGAGTCCAGTATTTGCCGATATGCGCCCGTAATCCGTATAGGAATCACCCTGCGCTTCAACAATTACCGGTCGTCCTTTTATATTTTGATTCAACCACATTACTGCTTTGTAATCATCCGGGAGCCTGTCTTTCATGTAGGCAATGCCGTCGAGCCCCCTAAAAGTTTTTAAGTCTCCATAGTAAGATTTAATGGCGAAGTAAGGATAGATCATAACTAATATTAAAAATAAAATAGTAAATAGCAAATATACATTGTAAATATTAAATATTTTGAAAGGTTTCGGCTTAATGCTTGAGGCTAGTCGAACGATAATGTAGCCAGAGGAGACTGAGAGCATAATAAAGCTCTGGTAAACAAGTTTAAACATAGTGTTTGCGCGGTAATGCGCTGGATAAATGTCTTTCAAATAAATAATTTCGGGAACTACAATAAGTATCGTAGAAAGAAGTATTAGAAGTAATACGAAAATATCGGCAGGTTGAAATTTCATCCTTTTCCGCATACCAACAATGAACGATATAAAAGATAGAACAAAAAAATAGAAAAATCCGTAAAGCGTTAATAATTGCCACCAAGCACTTCTTTGACAGTGGTCTTTTTCAAAAAGAAAGGGTCCAATTTTTCCTATGTTCTCTAAAAATTGTGGCGCGCAAAGTATGCCAATTCCATGAGCAAATGGCTTAAAGTTTAAACTGAAAGGAATTGCGAAAATTACAAACAAAAAGAAAAGCGGAACAATAAGTTTTGGCTTCTTAAGGAAAATAAAAACTGCTCCAGCAAGTAACATATAAATTAATCCATCCCAGACGTTAGTCATGTACATAAGTGCTAGCATGAATGCTAGCAAAGTTAAAAGTGAAAAGTTAAAAGTGAAAAGTTTAGGGATAAAACCAAAAATTTTGAATTTTGAATTGTCCCGCTGATAGTTTTCAGTCGGGATCCCGCCTTGGCGGTGATAATTTTGAATTTTGAATTTTGAATTTTGAATTAGAGATAGGAGTAGTGCGATAGTTAGCAATACGAACGGTATATCAATTACGTGTCCATGTAGATCTGAAACAACAAATGAATAGATAGGAAATTCGTGTATTGTGAACGGGATAAATCTCGTTGCGTTTGGGTACCAATAGCTGTTTGGAAAAGAAGAAAGCAAAAATTTTAAATTCCAAAAGGGGACGGGATTATCAACATTATATGAAGCAAAAAATGCGTATATTGTGTGAAGGTTTCCTGCCAAAGCGACAATCAGTCCTGTTAAAAGTCCTCCTATAATGGCTTTTCCTAAAGAAACCATTTTAGACAAGAGGTTCATTCCAAGAGAGAACGACAATGTGAGTGTAAAAGAGAATAAGGTTGCAATCATTAAGTTGTATGAGATAAAGGAAGGGACAAACGATATTTTTGTCATAACCGCGGTCACTAGATGGCCAAAGTAGTAATAATTTATTGGAAAGGGCGGGAACCACATATCAACAGCAGGCTGCCATGTGGTTCGCAAAATAGAGTTTACGAATCCAAAATCCATGAATTTCTCAAGGCCATTAATACTAGGTTCATGCGCCCTAACATAACTCCAAATTACAATACCGGCAAAAAATAATATCTCTTCAAACAAAAATATTTTCCAAGAAGATTTAAGTTTTCTAAGATCGATTCTTTTAACAATCAGTAAGTTTCCAACAAGACAAAGTCCCAATATTAGAGCAAGACTTATAAGACCAAATGGTAAAATGTGAAAAATATTGAGTACTAATATTATGTAGGAAATAATTCCGATACCTAAGACCTTTGAAAAAAGATAACCACGATCGGAGAACTTATCAAATATTAGGAAAGTTAACGGCGCAAAAATTAAACCAATTATAAAAAATGCAAACCACCAAGCTAAAATATTAGTAAAGTCTTGCATATAAAGATTCTGGACAAAATTATTATATATTATTTGTGATAACTTTCATTGATGGAATTTCCACTATTTCAAGCTTAATCCACCACTTTGATAACTAAATGCCTATCGTATCTGTTTACAATCTCCGATTTAGGAAAAACCGTTTTAGTAATCTTTATAGATTCTTCGTTTGGGTACAAAACAACAAGATAAGAGATTTGCTTATGGGGCATATATCCTAAAATCTCTTCGAGCCTATGGGTCAGAGAGTTAATTGTTTTATCAGACCTTATAAAAAGTACCTTGCCCAATGAATAGCTATCAAAAGCGGCAATATATACAAAATGAGCATTATTTTCAACTAAACTCCGCTGTATTTTAGGAAATTCCGGATCATCCGGCCCATCGGTTTTAAGAATATTTTTAAAATGGATAATATTGCTTAATATAATTGCAAAGCTAAAAAGGGGAATAATCAAAAATGCGCCGCGTAATTTTTTAGATTTTAGAAATAGATAAAAGTCATTTATTGAAGCTGCGATCACGATCGCGATAAAAGGAAAAGCAATTGAAAATCTATGAAAAGCCGGCGGGGGAATAGTAAAAATCATTCCTGTTATAAAAGCAAAAAAAATTATCGATACAAAAAAAATATTGCGCGCAGTCCTATCTTTAATGAATTTAAAAATTAAATAGCAAAGACTCAAAATAAAAAACACAAAGGTTATCGAGTCAAAAAGAGCAAGTTTGCCAAACCAGTAACCCGCATGACCCCCAACGCCATCTTTATAAAGTGATTCGACAGAAAGAATGGTTTGCTTTTTTAGGATTTCAAATACCGCATTTGGAGTTATTATTACATTCTGATATGGACTCCATTCCCCGTTAATAAGAGCGATTTGTTCGGCTCTTTGTGTAAAAAAATTATCTACTTTCATAGCATAAGTAATAAAAGGACTTATTGTATATAAAAAAATACCAAGCGCGAGGAAAAAGTTTATTAAAGACTTTATTGATAATCCTTTTGTTATAAATAGAGTAATTATGTATATCAAAAAAACTGGAAGAGCAATATATGAAGAATAATAGGTTAGATAGCAAGTTCCTAGGAAAAATCCAAAAAGAGCGAAATGTATCTTTTCCCCAGTCTTAATACTAAGAATAAAGAAATATAAAGTTGTAAGGAGAGCAGCGGTGCTGCTTATAAAATGCAAAGACCATCTTGACAGATATAGATCCGGAGAGAAAAACGCAAATATTAGAATTGCAATAATTGCGCTTTTCTGGTTATAGATATGTTTAGTAACTAAATAGAGAGTGACAAATATAATAACAATATACGGTATCATTGAAAGCCGCATTGTAATCGTTGATAGTCCAGCGAGATTGAAAAATATCTTTTGATATAAAAAGTAAAAAACCGGAAATTGAGAAACCCAAACTCCTTTCGGAGGATATACCCCAAACCAATCAATTTTAGTTATATCGCCTAATGAGTAAGAAAAGTATGTAGTAAGGTATTCATCGATATGAAAACTGCTAGTTTTTGTCATAAGAGCCACTCTTATCGATACTGCTAGAATTATTACAAGCAGAAGGGGAATTAATTTAGTTTCAGATTTGGGATAAGACTCCCCCTTTTTTGTAAAAGGAAAAGAAAGATACAAAAAAATAAGGCTTAATATCCAAAACATGACAGACCAATTATTTACGGTTCTCCCAATTACTTGAAAAATAATAGTAAACTGTAAAACTAAAGAAAGGATAAAATACAAAAGATGTAAATATATTTTATTTTTAAATATGTCCATAACTGATAGTTTATAATATATCATTATAGTTATATCATCGTTTATTTTGGAAATTTCACAGTATTTAAATCAAAAAATTATACGGCCGTACATACTTATCGGATCTATAATTTTTTTTATATTCTCTTTGGTTTTTTCATCGCTTCATTACTTAAATATTTTTTACGGGAATGGTCTTTCATGGATAAGTTGGATTATTTCAATACTAACTTTTTCTTATTCTTTTTTACCTCCTAAACTCTCTTTTTATAAATTTTTCAAAAGAATACCAAAATCTGATTATCTTCTTGCATCTTTTATTACTTTACTTTATTGGATTTCTCATCTTTGGAATTTTACAATTGCTCCATGGAATCAAAACGGACTCTTTGATGATGCAGCTTGGGATATTTTCTTTGCAAAAAATCACGCGTTTAATGGGCCCTTCCAAGCCGCATTTTTCGATAACGTCGGGTATATAAGTCGGGAAGTTGTCTTTCATTATTATATTTCGACATTTTTTAAATTGTTCGGATACAATCTTCTCGTATTTAATATTTCACTTCTGGTGTTAGGATTTATTACAGTTTTCTTCACAGCATTTATAATTCAAAGATTTTTTAAAAATACAATCATAACTTTAATTTCTGTAGTTATATTAAATTTTTTCCCGTTTCATTATTTACATATTTTCATGGGGCATAGATATACAATTGCGGCTCCGCTTATGGTTATTTCTCTTTATTTTTTATATCAAGCATTTGCACACAAGTCTTTTTTCAGAGCATCTATTTCAGCATTATTCGCCGCTCTATGTTGGGATAGTGCTATTATGGGGAAACAGTATATCTTTGGTCTTATTCTTGCTGCTATATTTATTTTGGTTTTGGGTAGAAGAAAATGGAAATCTAAAGAAAATATTGCAATTAGTATTGTTTGGATTATAGGTTTTATTATTTCGGCAGCACCCCTTTTGGTTTATATCTTTTTTAATTATGATAATTATGTATTTAGAGAAAATAATCTCTTCGGAAATTTTCTACTGGGTTATGGACAAAATGGTGTTTTAGGGGTAAGACAAAATTTAGATCAACTTATCGAGCTTTTTTTTGCTGAAGATACATTCAAGCGCCAATTTTTGCATGATTTTTTATTAATACCGATTGCTTATTATTTTTTTCTTATACCTGGTTTTTTGATAGCTCTTTTTAAGAAAAGATTTGAAATAGTTTTTTTAGCGGTTATTCCTGTTTTGGGTGCTTTTATATCCGGCTCGTATGATTTCAGGGTTCTTCTTGCCGTTCCCATTTGGATAATTTGTATCGGATTTTATTTAAACTTTCTCTTTAAAACCCGTTTTATATTTGGTAAAAATATTCAGTACGCGTTTATTGCCATATCCCTTTTTTTTGTTTTATTAGGACTAATTCCATCAGTAAAATATCTTTGGGATGTATCGAAAGATCCTCACCATGTTTATCTTCTTCCCCATAAAGATGTTGCAGTCTCAAGATTAGTCCAAGATATTGTTGTGGGAAGCAAAAATCCAACTAGTAAAATGAAGAAGGACGAACTAAATAGAATAAATAATTTATCAACGGTTTCCTATGATACTTTTGTTTGTCCTTTTAGTTCCTATGCAATTATGCATTTATATCTACAAAATTACGATGACAAGCGTATTCTTTCGTTCTGCAACCAAGGAATACAGCTTCTGAAAGACAGGAACGAAATTATAAATGACAACGTTAAAGCAATAAAATCTTATAAACCTAGAAATAAAGATCTGAAGCTTGTTTGGGAAAAATCAGACAAAACTATTGATGTTATTAGTAATTTTTCTAAATATAGAAAGTACGGTTCAGACGAATCCATAACAGATTCTGTTGATAACGAATCTTTTTCATTATACATTCTAACTGTAAAAAGTGAAAATATCACAAATTTTCAAAACGATGTTATGAAGAAGTATACTGGAAATCTACTATGAGTAAAAAAAATTTCCAAATTATCTTATTTTATTTCTTTGTTTTTATATCAAGCACGGTATTTTTTATATTTTTATTCCATACACCAATATTTAATAATATTTCTGTGTTTTTTTACCGCGGGATTATTTTTCTTATATTAACAACTTTACTAACGGCGATATTGTTATTTTATTTTAAAAATACTTTCCACAATTCTTTTATAACAGTCCGAGATATTATTCTCCTTATGATTATCATTTTTTGTTTAAATCTAGTTGCATTTACTCTCGCCCCCGTTACAGCAGATCGATCAATTTCTGTTTTTCTGTTAGGATATATGAATAATGATTATCAAAAACTGTTAACGGACAAAGAGATTACTTCTGCACTTATTACTAAATATATCTATCGAAATGGTGCAATCGACAAAAGATTAGAAGAGCAAATTGTTTCCGGAAATATAATAAAAAAAGGAGAAAAATATGAAATTTCTGGGCAGGGGAAATTACTTATGATATTTTACAATATTATCTCCGATCTTTTTAAAATAAATAAAAAAAATATTTTACCCTGATTGTCTAAAAGGTTTTTCTCTTGGATTGCAAGATTTATTTATGTCGTAAATACTTAAATCGCTAATTGTTGATTTATACACTTTGTCTATATTTTTATCAAAGAAAGAATAATTTATTGGGAAGCCGTATTTTTCCGAAATGTTAAGTTCGACATAGTTAATATTATTTTTTTTCGATTCTTTGCAAAATAGATCTAAATTTGTAGAATTTAGAAGAGATTTTCGAAGATTATCCCTTGTTAATGTATCATAGCCTGCGGACCAGGGGAAATACGGCCAGCCCAAGAAAATTTTGCGTCCTGCAAGGGAGGCCGGATGGTATAAGTATGTAGAATTTAGGAAAATTGAATTTTTTTCGGTGTTCTTAATAATCCAGGCTACGTCTTGGTTTTTAGGATAATCTGCTAAAGCAATTTTAGAGTCATTTTTTATCGGGAAAAAATCAATAATTCCCGACAAAGTCATAAGAAATATAAGAATCGAAACAAGAAGCTTTGATAAGATATGCCAATTCCAGAGTCTTGCTAAAAGATAAGCCGCAAACATATTTCCTAAAATAAGAAACGCGTTAAAAAATTTATGATTAGCAGCAATTTCTGGACTGAATTGAATAGTATGCCCAATGAAAAAAAGCGATAAAAACGCAAAGAATACTTTTTTCCCAATTAGTGGCGAAATCAATACGCCAATCGGTATAAGGAAAAAGAAAAGTCCAAGATTCATAAGCCAGTAATATAGAAAGGATAAAATGCTCAAATTTGGTACGAGATAGTTTAGATTAATAGTGGGAATAAAGGTTGCAGTTTCTTTTAAGAATAAAATTCTTGGTAGAGAGAGCAAGCCTCCAATAAGGAGTATTAAAAAAATAGATTTTCTTAACTTGGGTAATAACAAAAGGAGAATTCCAAGGACAGATAATGCCATTATAAAGACACTAGAATGAGAAAAAGGAAGGATACCAATTAATATGCCTATAACAACAAGCGAATAAATCGGAATGTGCTTTTGCCGCTTTTCAAATTTGATAATAAATAAAACGATCGCAAAAAGAAACGCTAGGGGGAGCGCTAAGTGCCTCTGGTTTGTATAAATATTTAGATTCCAAAAAGCGGAAACTATGCTCTTTCCATACGGAGCAAAGGATGGGAACGTTGTATTCGCTGTGATGTCCTGAATCGTGTTTGTCGACAATGGGTGGTCTTTAAAAAATTCAAGAAAGGACAAAGAACCGTTTAAGAGAAAAAAAACGACTGACAATACGCCAACTGCACGGCTCTTAAAAAGAGTTTTAGCAAAAAAGTAAATTACAATGACAAGAGCTGCGAAAGAAAGGGCACTCGGGATATTGAGTGCATAGTCGATTCGAAGTCCAATTTTTTCTAAGTATCCAACAAGTAAATAAAAAAGAAAGTGATAGCGGATCGGCGGACCTGGAAAAAGGGGGAACTCGGGTGGAAAATTATCACCAAAGGAAAAAGATCGGACAAGCGGGACGTGGCTTGCGAAATCACTCCATGCTTTGCCGGTAATAAGCATTTGCCCGTCATTATAGGAAAACGTATGGAACATGAGCCAGAAGCTAAATGAAAGAGCGAAGATGACAAGTACTATTTCGACGGGATATTTTTTGGCAAAAAGCAGTAGCTTGTTCATGTTAGTTTATTTTTTCTGAAATAAGTCTTGCTACTTTTATTCCCAATTCTACAGCGTAGTTGGTGCCTCTGTCCCAAGGGTATACTTGCTGGATGTTGGCAAGATAAACATTTGGCAGGGGAGTTTCAAAAGGGGGTAGGATTTTCGAATAATTCGTAGGTATTATCGGTTGGGCAAAAGGGGTTTTAAACAACTGACAACTGCCAACTGATAACTGATAACTGGGGTTGATTTTTTTGAGCCAAGTATCATAGAGTTTGAGTAGTTGTTCGGCTGTCATTTGAAATCGAGGATCATCTTGTGAAAGATAATTTCCAAGATAAACAATATGTTCATTATTGTAATATTTTTTGTCCATAAAATTTGTATGTTCAACTATGGCAAGAATCGGCGATTTGGCATCGCACATGCTCAGCCAATAAGTACCATCCGTAAGAAACTGCTTTTTTAAGCGAAGCACTAAATTTAACGCGCCTAAACCTTCAAGTTTTAAAAGATTATTTTTGTAAGAAGCAGGAAGTTGCGGAGCAATTTTTACAAAAAAGAAAGACGGCAATGTTACAATAACTTTATCGAATTCCTCTTGCTCGGGGTCCTGCCGCTCCGTACCCCCATCCGACGTCCTCGCAAAAGAGAGTTTGCTGCGGGTGCTCGATGGGGGTCCCCCGCTCCGCGTCACCCCTCGCCGAATTGGCGATGATAGCTTGAGAACCTCGGTGTTGTAATGGAAATTACCGCCTTTTTTTTCTATTTCTTTCTCGAGGTGTTCGGCAAAACTTAAAAATCCTCCCTCAGGATATGCAAGCGATGAAGTACGCTTATAAACTCTGGCCCAAAACCAGGCAAGAGAAATATCTTTGGCATATTGCCCGAGTTTATTTTTCATCAACGGTTCCCAGAGTTTTTTATAAGCATAGTTTCCCATAGAAAACCTAAGATAAGATTCGGCACGAAAATTTTCGAGTGGTTTCCAAACGGGATTGTAGCGTAGGAGCGAAAGTGATAAGCCCATCCGAATTTTATCGGGCAAAGCCAGTTTTGGGAATCTTAAGAGAGACACTGGCGAATCGAATTGAAAAATTTCGTTATCTACAAATGAAGAGGTTTTAGGACGTTTAATTATAACCTTGTGATTAATTTCTTTTGCAAGTTTCAGGACACTTCTATCATTGGTAAACCAATGGTGGTAATGGTTCTCAAGCGTCCACCTCCATTCTTTTTCCTGATACCCAACCGCAAGCCCCCCCGGCTTTTCGTCTTTCTCAAATACTGTAACGTCGTGCCCTTCGCGAGTTAAATAATACGCAGCCGAAAGCCCGGTAAAACCAGCCCCCACAATCCCAATTTTCATATATAAGGTATTTTAGTTGTTATCTAGAGCGCAAACAAGAGGGCGGAGCCGGCAAATATTAAGAGGATTGAAATTGCTGTTAAAACTAATGACGAAGTATTTCCCGGCGGCGCTGGAGTAACAATAGGGATTTGAGTTGGGGGAATTGTTATAGAAAGAATAACAGTTGGCGTTGGTGTTGGCGCCGCCCCGGTGGGGCTCTGCCCCGGAGGGGAAGTTGGTGTTGTTGGAATAGGCGTGCTCGTAGGAGTAGCTGATGGGGTCGCGGATTCAGCAACCTGGGAGCCCGATGCAAATACGGTAAAGCTTGAGGTTAGAATTTTTGATACACCAAAGGAATCAATTGTCTCAATAGTTATCTTATGTTGTCCCTGGCCAATAGGATTAGGCGGCCTATAACTCCAAACACCATTCCTATCCGCAGTTACCTCGTCTATAATTGTCTCAGATTCTATTTTTATCTTTACTTTTTGGTTTGGCAACGCAGTACCTCTTAATAAGGGTCTTGAGTCCACAAAAGACTCATTTTCTATTGGGCTTAAAATTCTAATATTGCCAGGAGTAAGTTTGGGCACAGGAGCTTTGAGCTCGGAGGATTTTGTGGAAGGTTCAATTTCTTCTATATCCGTGAAATCATAATCTTGCGCCAAGGTTAAAAGCTGAAGGGATTCCACGTTCTCAAAAAGAGTTTGAATGGTTGAGGAAAGATCTTGTCTTCGGAGCACGATTGTTATAAGAGTTTCAGGAGAAAGTTTAAGATACCCACTTAAATCTTCTTTTCTTATAGAGCTGGTTGGAATAGTAAATTCCCCATTGTCGGAAGTTAATGCTGTAATTTGTTGGGCTCCTTGGATTTTGAGTTCAACAATTGTATCAGCAGCCTCTTCTCCATCTGGCAATAAGCCCCGCCCTGCTATTGGTTTTTGAGAAGGTGGGACTTGCCGAATCGAAGGTGATGTTCTAACAAAGTATTTCTGGTCACCAGTCTGATAGTTTTCCCCATCGACAATAATAGTGAAGTTATAAGAAGTTTGAGGTGCAAGGTCTGAGACAGTAATGTAGTGAGAATAAAAATCATTCTGTTGCCCTGTCTTTTTGTTTCTATCATCAAAAACCAAGTATGGATTTTTCCCTGCCTCTTCAACAGATAACGCGCCAGAAGTTTTCTCATTTGTTGTAAAAGTTACTGCAAAAGAAGAATCGGCTATATTTGCGATTTTTAAGTTCTGGGGAGTTTTATCGGGCGTTGCTCTTCCGACAATTATTACACCCGTCTGAATCAAATATGATGTTACCCAAATACTTATAAAAAGTAAGAGAAAGGCAAGTAGGGTGGGCATCCTTTTGTTCCATAAGCCTCTTTTCATATTTAAAGTTCGGGCTGTGCTGAGCCGGTTGCTGGCTGTGCCGATGCTGTTGCTTCATTAAGCTGGCTTGTTTCTATTATTTGTTCACTTAGGTCTGCCTTAATAACTTTTTTTGCCTTGATCTTCTCAATAATTTCACGATTAAAACTTGCCGGTATTGGGGTGATAATAATACTTGTGTCGGACGAAATTGTTGATGTCGTATAGCTGTGGTGGACAGAAAAACCAAACCAGGAGGTGACCACCGCTGCGGTTAGTATAGCAAGATATAGTAGACCTTTAATCATTTGAAAAGTATACCCTTCCTATTATTGATGCCTCATATTTATTTTCCTCATTTTTGCCTGTTGAGATTTTGTCTATTCCGACAATCCTGTCAAAACTAATAAGATTTGAGATAAAAGCGTTTACACTCTGCTCATCGCCGGTAACATTGACAGTAAAATTAAAGGAGTATATGGGCTCGTTTTTAGTATTAGGATATAATTCAACACTTCCAAAATTCAGTTTTCTAATGATAATACCCGAATCTTTTGCAATATTCTCAAGTTGGCGGGTTAAATACGGCATGCGAGGAGTACGGGGAATTGCCAAATAGATCTTTTCTAAATCTTGCTGTATTTCTTTATACTGAAAATCTAAAAGTGTGAGGCTTGATAGCTTTTTATTCAGAGAATCAAGCACAAGCTTGTTGTCTTCATATTGTTTCTCAAGATTCGCGATTGTCGATAACGTAGGGGTAATAGCAAAAAATCCAAAGAATGAAACGGTAAATAGCGTTAAACTAATATAAAGATACGCCACGACCTTTTTCCTTTGGTCCAAAGATAAAGTTTCAATATGTCTTAAATATAGTTCTTGAAGCTTTTGGAATATTAATATCCTTCTCATATTAAATTATCTTCAATCTTTGTTTTAATTCTATGGTAAGTTTAAATTGGACCCCTCGGGCAGTTCCGGATACTTCATCTAAAGCTATTGAAACCACGTTTGGATTTTCCTTGAGGCTCTCCATGAAGTTATTTATTGGGAATATTGAGAAAGCAACACCATTAACACTAATAGAATGGTGGCCTACAGTAAGATTGGTTGAAGAGAATTCCCCTTTTGTTATTGAACCAAGAATCTCGTTCATAATCTCAATTTTTGCTTCTGTATCTTCTTCTGTCTCTTTTATATTCAAAAGCCGTGTCTGTATGCTTCTGTAGTCTTTTTCTTTTGCGCTTTGCGCTTTAACAAAAATTTGCGCTTTTCTTATTTGATCATGTAGGTCTATAATTTTTCTATCAATGGTGAATCTATAAAGAAGAGCGCCTAGAGCTATTAATTCTGTTGCTACAATTACAAGTCTTCCAACAGTAACAGCCCACTTTAAAAAATTGTCGGCTACTGAAACGCGAGCTTTGCCAATAAGATTAATCTTCACATGGGGTGAATCCGCCATAATTTTCCCTTTCTGTATGTCATCCTGAACCCCGATTTATCGGGGTGAAGGATCTTTTCTAAAGCGTACCGGAATAAAATTCCAATTTCTCCGAAAGATCCTCCCAACCAGGATTTTTAGATTCGATTAGTTTTATTTTCTTTGCCCTAGTCCAGCCTTTTATTTTCTTTTCTGCTGCGATAGCATCTTTAACATAAGAAAGCCCTTCGAAAAATACTAGTTTATTTACGTTATATTTAGCTGTAAAACCTTTCATAAGTTTAACTTTATGCTGTCCTGTCCGAATTAATATATTATTTGTAATACCCGTGTAAAGAACTTTATTATTCCAGTTAGTCAATATATAAACATAATAGTGCTTCATATAAGGCTAAGATTCTTCGCCTATGGCTCAGAATGACAATACCACTTTGGGGTGAATCCGCCATGAGTCCAGTTTAGGGAATTTCGGGCGGTTTGTCAAAGAAGATTCTCGCGGATTTATAGCTGATTCTCGCAGATATTATGTTTCGTCAGCCCTATTTTTTGGGTGAACTAGTTTTTTTCTTGGAGCTTGCCGCGCTCTTTATTTTCGAAGCAGATTTTAGAACAGTGGCTTTAGGTTTCCCGAGTTTTGCGAGGGATGATTTAATTCTGGCGGCCTTATTTTTATGAATTATATTCCTCTTAACAGCTTTATCAATGGCAGAATATGCAGCGTTAATTTTTGAGGGGGATTTTCGCGCTTGACGAATCGTCCACTCAAGCGAGCGCCTCCTGGCGTCATTTTCCTTTTCTCTTTTGCGATCTTTTCTTAATTTTTTGATTGCAGATTTTATTACTGGCACGCTAGGATTTTAGCATGGTATACTGGTAAATACAATGGTAACTAGTCTTGTTAAAAAAGGGATAAACGCTTTTGTCTCAAAACAAACGAACATATTTACTGCCGCAACTTTCATAATTCTAACAACAATCTTCTCTCAGATACTTGGAATTTTAAAATACAGACTTTTAGTTTCTCTCTTTGGAGCCTCGCAAGAACTTGGAGTGTTTTTTGCTGCGTTCAGAATTCCTGATTTTATTTTCCAGGTAGTGATAGCAGGCGCTCTATCCTCATCTTTTATACCAATTTTTGCCGATTTTATTTCTAAAAATAAAAAAGAAGAAGGTTTTAAATTCTCTTCAGCCTTAATATCGATAGGGCTGGTGTTCTATATCTTTGTTTCTCTAGTAATAATTGTTTTCTCCTATCAGCTTGCAAGCATAGTTGCGCCGGGATTTTCGGAAAACGAGCTTAGATTAATGTCGAATCTAATGATAATTATTCAACTCTCCCAAGTGTTTTTCATCTTAGGAACCATATTTACTGCCATGCTTCAATCTTTTCAGCATTTTGTTATTCCGGGCCTTGCAACCGCATTCTACAATTTTGGAATAATTTTGGGTTTAATAATCTTCTCTCATTTTCTTGGTTTTGGAATTTATGGCGCTACGGTTGGAGTTTTAATAGGTTCTATTCTGTTTTTTCTTATTCAGCTTCCATTGCTTTATGTTACAGGTTTTAAATTTTCCCCCTCCCTTGTTTTTGTTCCTGAGATTGGTCGCTTGTTTCGACTTATGGTACCACGCTCGCTAACCCTTGTTGTCTCTCAGACTGCCGCAATGGCAAATGTATTTTTTGCATCATTCATATCCGCAAGATCTCTGGTTATCTTTGATCTTGCGCAAACTCTTGCCCTGGCTCCGGTGCTTTTACTAGGCCAATCAATTGCCCAAGCTTCTTTCCCTGCCTTGTCTCTAAAGTCCTCTGACAGACGCGAATTCTTATCAATTTTAACTTCGTCTTTTAACCAAATCTTATATTTAACCCTGCCAATAAGCGCTCTTTTAATAGTTTTGAGAATTCCTTTAGTAAGACTTTTTTATGGGGCCTCGCGTTTTGACTGGGAAGCAACGGTTGATACGGGATTAACTTTGGCATATTTTGCAATATCTATCACAGCGAATGCCCTGATAGCACTTTTGTCCCGAGCTTTTTATGCGATGAAGGATTCAAAAACACCAATGATTGTAACCGCCATCTCTGTCATTGCCAATGTGGTGGCATCATATTACTTAATTCTCATAAACAGTCTCCCAATTTATTTCCTTGCGTTTTCATTTTCAGCCTCGTCAATTTTGGGAGTAATTCTTATGAGTTTTTTCCTAAATAGAAAAATTAGTCTTCCAAAATTTGAAATTGCTTTAACTTCAACAAAAATTTCCATATCAACAGTTGTTATGGGTGTCGCGGTTTATGTCCCCATAAAACTTCTGGATCAATTGGTGATTGATACTACAAGAACCATTGGATTACTAATTCTGACAGGCATTGCGGCAGTGGCAGGTATTATTTCTTATATTTTCTTCACTTGGCTTTTTGACATTCAAGAAGCATACTATATTATTGCCGTTATCAAAAAATTCGGGAGCAAAGACAAAATCCTAAAGCAAATAGACGAACTTATTTCAGGCACCAAACTCAACACCTAGGGGGAGATACTAGAAACTGGATAATAGTGACTAGGGAATAGCTTTGATTGTTGACACAAGAAATTTTCCAGATTATTATTGACATTAATTCTTATGACTCAAGGCGGGCCGGAAATACAACCCATAACATATCAATCTACTGGCGTTGATTATTCCGCAATGGACTCTTTCAAAAGAATGGCACAGCTTCGAGCCCGAGAAACTTCTGAAAACTTGAACTATTTTGGAGCCAAAGAAGTAGAAGCAAGCAGGGGTGAATCTGCATACGTTTGGGAAGAGCAAGATTCTTATCGTGCATTTGTAATAGAGGGTTTAGGTACTAAAAATAAAGTAGCGGACGCCACACGATCAATAACAGGAAGAACGCACTATGATGCTATTGCTCAAGATACGGTTGCGATGATTGTTAATGATTTAATTGTTGTTGGGGCAGAACCTCAAGTAGTGAATGCATATTTTGCTGTTGGATCATCGGATTGGTTTTCAGACGAAGAAAGAGCCCGAGATTTGGTTGACGGTTGGGGCAAAGCATGTGATAAGGCAGGTGCAGTCTGGGGTGGCGGAGAAACACCAACGCTAAGAGGAATTATCGAACAAGATACAATTGATTTATCAGGTTCTGCCATTGGAATTATAAAACCAAAGGAAAGATTGACGCTTGGAGACAAACTTCAAGCAGGAGATGCAATCGTTTTAGTAGAAAGTAGCGGTATTCACGCAAATGGATTAACCCTTGCAAGAAGAGTGGCCGAAGAATTACCTCAAGGGTATGCAACGCCTTTATCTTCTGGCAAAACCTATGGGGAAGCATTATTGTCTCCAACGCACATTTATGCAGGGTTAGTCCGAGATCTTTTTGAGGCTGGAGTTGACATACACTATATGGTAAATATTACTGGGCATGGGTGGAGAAAATTAATGAGAGCAGAAAAACAACTTTCCTATGTTATCGATGAGATTCCTACGCCTCAGGATGAATTTCTTTTGATTCAACAAGTGTCGGGAAATGATGATGAAGAAATGTATGGGAATTTCAATATGGGTGCGGGTTTTGCAATATTTATGCCCCCAGAAGATGTTGAAAAAGCTCAAGCGATCGCACGAGAAAAATATGGTTGGAATTCGGGTGCAGCGGGTCACGTTGAAGAAGGACCAAAGCAAGTTGTAATTAAACCTAAAAATATAACTTTTGGCGCCGAAAGTTTAGAAGTGAGATAAATTTATGGCGCAAGCTCTTTACCCACACGGCTGATGGCAATACACGAAGTTCATGTAAGGAGAAAGGATGGTTTTGGAGACCCTCGAGGTAGAGATGTTGCAGCAGAAGCAAAAAGAACTTTAGGTATTGATACTGACGTTAAAACCACTTCAGTTTATAAAATCGAAGGGATCATATTAGAGGATGCGCAAGTCCTTGTTCATAAAGCGTTTGTAGATCCAATTATAGAAGAAGGCGGCGTTAAAACTGTTCCAACTCCAAATTTAAATCCCTCTGTTGAAGTTTCATATAAACCGGGGGTTACGGATCCTGTCTCTGGAACAATAAAGAAAGCGGGACAAGATTTAAACATTCCTATTATTGAGGCTCAAGTTTCAATTATCTACGAATTTCAAGGTATTCCTCAGGAACAAGCAAACGCAATTGCAGACAGGTTACTTATAAATAAAACAGTACATGAACAAGTAGCAGAAAAACCCGAAACACTTCAAGTAAAAAGTGAGAGGGGGTCAATTACCGAGGTTCCAATCTATGAAGCAAGCGATCAGGATCTGATGGATATGTCGCGCGATAAATTATTCTTAACACTTGAAGAAATGCAGGTTATAAAAACCCATTTTAGAAAATTAGAGCGGGATCCAACAGATGCAGAGCTTGAAATAATTGCTGCTCGATGGAGTGAACACTGTGTACATAAAACTTTTAATGCAAGAGTAGTTGTAGACGGCGTTGAGAAGCCTTCTCTTTTTGCAAGAATTAAAGAGACTTCAGGAAAATATTTTGGTGATGAGGTTGCCACGGCATTTGTTGATAATTCAGGGGGGATGCATTTTTATGATGGGCAAGTTGTACTTGTAAAATGGGAAACACACAATAGTCCTTCTGCTCTTGAACCAAAAGGTGGAGCAGCAACCGGTAGTGGCGGAGTATTCCGTGACATTATGGGTACAGGGCAAGGTGCTAAGGTTATTCTATCAACTGATGTTTTTGCAGTTGCCCCTCCTGATATGGATCCAGAACTTCTTCCACCAAACTGTATCCCTTCAGATATTTTACTTCGTGGAGTCGTAGCTGGTGTTCGAGATTATGGAAACCCAATGGGAATTCCAACACCAAATGGCTCAGTAATCTTTCATGAGGATTTTCGTGCTAAGCCAACAGTTTTAGTGGGGGCATACGGTATTACGCCAGAGGAATACGTTACTAAAGGAGAACCTCTAGTAGGAGATAGAATTGTTGTTATTGGTGGAAGAACCGGGCGTGACGGAATTCATGGTGCAACATTTTCATCTGCTGAAATGACAGAAAGAACTGCAACCGTTAATGCAACCGCAGTACAAATTGGTAATCCTATCGAAGAAAAGAAAATGGCAGATCTAATCCTTGAAGCACGTGATCGTGGATTTATCCGAGCAATAACAGATTGCGGTGCCGCAGGCTTTTCCTCTGCAATAGGTGAGATGGGGGAGAATATAGGTGTTAGAGTTGATATATCTTCTGCTCCTCTAAAATATGAAGGGCTTGCGCCTTGGGAGATTTGGTTGTCGGAATCTCAAGAAAGAATGATTCTTGCAGTCAGTCCGGATAATATGGATGCATTCAGAAAACTTTGTGAAAGGTTTAGCGTTGAAGCAACAGACCTTGGGTACTTTGATGGTAGCAAGAGACTTCAGGTTTATTATGGAGATGAAGTCGTTGCCGATCTTGATTACGAATTTATTATAAACGGTTTGCCACAACGAATAATTGAAGCAAAGTTTGTAAGAGAAGTATTTGAGGAGCCTGATATCCCAGAACCTAAAGACAAGAAAGATTGGGAAGAAGTTTTCAAAAAAATCATGTCTCATGGAAATGTTTGTTCAAAGCTTCCAATAGTCGAACAATATGATACAACGGTTCAGGGAGGGAATGCGCTATCTCCTTTTGGAGGAATAAACTACGATGCTCCAAATGATGCAACAATCATAAGGCCTTTACTTAATAAGCAATATGGAATGATTGTCTCACATGGAATAAACCCGATTCTTAACAGAATAGATCCAAGACGTGGTGCAATATGGGCAGCAACTGAAGCAGTATCAAATCTTGTAGCAGCAGGCGGTAATTACAAAGATATGGTTCTGTGTGGCAATTATATTTCCCCCGTTCCTGACGGCCAATACATGGGAGCACTTGATATTATGGTTGATGCAATAGATGAATTTGAAGATGCGATAGGAAGACCAGTAGTCTCTGGAAAAGATAGCCTTTCTTCTACATACACATATAGAGACGGGAGAAAGCTTCACGTACCTCCGGTTGTAAATATTTCAACCTTAGGGAAAATGCCTGACGTTGACAAGAAGATGACAACTGGTTTTAAAAAGATAGGCTCAACGATTGTTCTTGTTGGTAAGATGCATCCTGGGATGGGTGGCTCTACATATTATGATATCTATGGTGGTTTGGGTAACGAAGTTCCAGAAGTAGATCTTGAAGTTTTACCAAAAACTTTTAATTCCGTTAATGCTGGAATAGTTAGTCGCGATATAAGAGCATGCCATGACGTTTCCCACGGCGGAATAGGCGGTGCAATTGCTGAGATGGCTTTCGGCGGGGATTGTGGCGTAGAACTTGAATTAAATATAAAAACAAGGCCAGACTTTTTTCTGTTTAATGAAACTGCAGGGACGTTTATAGTAGAAGTTGAGAGTCCCGAGAAGGCCCAAGAGTTATTTGGAGGTGTACCACATGTAGTTTTAGGCAAAACAACCTCTGAAAAAGTATTCATAGTCGACAATAATAATGAAGAGTTATTTATCTTAGGTATAGACAAGTTAAAAGATGCTTGGCAAGAGCCAATGCGAACTTTATTTCATTAAACATGAGTAGTGAAATTTTAAAGCCAAAAGTAGCAGTTTTAAAGGCGCCCGGGATTAATTGCGATGTTGAAACATCTTATGGATTTGAACTTGCGGGTGCCGCGCCGGAAACAATTTTAGTAGAGGATTTAAAGTCTGGCGAAAGGAAACTCTCAGATTATCAGATTGTTGCTTTATCTGGAGGTTTTTCGTATGGAGACGATCTTGGATCTGGGAAGGTTTTGGCTTTAGAATTAGATACTTATCTTGGAAACCAGATCCAAAGATTTATCGAATCAGGACTTATGATAGGAATTTGCAATGGGTTTCAAATCTTAGTTCGCTCAGGCCTCCTTCCTATGGGGACCTTAGGAGAGCAGAAAGCAACCCTTGACAGGAATGATTCGGGGAAATTTATAAGTAGGAGAATAAATTTGTCTATTGAGAGAGATAACGCATGTGTTTTTCTTCAGGATTTAAAAACTACTGGGCCTGTGGAATTTCAGGTCGCTCATGGGGAAGGGAAGTTTGTTGCCGATAGCTCGATTTTATCCCAAATAGAAGAATCAGGACAAGTTGTTTTTAGATATGTAGATAGAACCAATAATCCAACACAGGAATATCCTCTTAATCCAAACGGTTCTCCCCACGCCATTGCTGGAATAGCAGATCCTAGTGGAAGAATTTTAGGCTTAATGCCTCACCCAGAACGTTCAATCGATCGTTATCAATATCCAAATGAAGATATGCTCCCAGATGATTTTGTCCCTGAAGGGCTCCAAATCTTCCAAGGAATGGTTCAATACGCAAAAGAAGGTGTTTAGCTAAGTTCATCCCTCTTTCTGATATAATTTCCACATGAACATATATGTGGCGGCGAGGATGTTTGAAATTGAGCGCAGACAGAATTCGGGATTTTTGGGGTGATATAATGATCGTTAGTGATTATTACAAAAGGCGAGCCTTATACAAAGGAAGAGATAGAAAAATTACGTGAGCAATTTGATGTTTATATAAAAACAGTTATAGATGTAGAGAAAAAGATTTGTTCTGCAGGAAGCGATCGACATTTTGAGTCGGAACGAATCCTCTTAGATCAAGGTTCGGATCAGACAAATTTATGGGGAGGGGGAATTGACCTTGAAACAAGTGAAATTGATTGTAATTCGCTTATTAACATAAGGCCGGGCGATAATAATACTAGCAATGAAATTCAAAATCCTAAAATAAGAAAAGTATTTGAGGAACTGACAAAAAACTTTTTTAAAGAAATTTATGGACAAAAATAAAATTGCCCTTTCATCATTGGCACTTGACTTAAAGAGAGTAGCGCTTGGATACTTTCGTGGATCCAATAGTATGGCTGAGCGCTTTTTTGAAGAAGCTTTGAAAAGAAGGAAAGAAATAGACAGCAGAAAAGTTAAGCCATATATTAGAAATCTTCTCTCAAATTTTGAGAAGATAAAGTTCTATCGCGACCGAGAGAGACAGGCAGAAGATGCATTGATGTATAGTACCCTTTTCCAGAATGCCTCGATCGCCATGCAGTAAGTCTCTGATATAATTTCTGCATGGTTCAATACGCAAAAGAAGGAGTTTAACCTAAGTTCATATTCCACTTAGACCTTCTGTGATTATGCAGTGGGTGGAATGGAGGGAGGAGGCGTTTGTGTTGGTGCACCATATATATATTTACTCTTCCCAAACCCAAGCATAAGAATTCCAATTGGACTAAAAAGAAATATTAAGAAAAGTCCAAATGCTGCACTTCTTCCAAATGCCTTTGCTAAATCCAGGCTGATAATCAGAGCAATGATAGTATTTACTATTGGAACGAAAAAAAGGAGAATCCACCAAACGGGACGTTTAATTATTTGAAGAACTACAACCATATTGTAGAAAGGAATAAGAGTTGCCCATCCCGGTCTTCCTGCTTTTGTAAAAATCTTCCATACGGCAATTATTGTAAATACCGCGAATATCGCGATCGTAGTAAACGCCACAAGGGATATAATGGGGGCAATAGGGACCATGTTGGGTTGGGTTGTTGTAAGATTTGAGTAATTCTTGGAATAGTCCACATTTATTTATAGCAACGATCTGTAAGCAAAGTCAACGGGCAATAGAAGCTCTTTTTGTATATAATTCTTGCATGAATCAATCACATATTCGGAATTTTTGTATTATTGCACAATACAAGCCTATTTGATATGCTGTAATTGTGCCAAGAGCGAAAATTCAGATACCAAGAGATATACTGCAACGACTTTATTGGGAAGAATATAAGTCCCCACCTAAAATCGCGAAGCTATTCAACTGTGATCCAATTACTGTACGCACAAGAATGCGAGAACTTGGTATTTTATTTCGTTCTTCATCAGGAGCTAGGATGCGATATCGAAAATTTGATTTTTCTGGCGATTTAATTGAAAAAGCATATTTGATAGGTTTTAGACTAGGGGATTTAAACGTGTACCAAACAAGAGAATCTTCAGAACTAATCATTGCCAGGTGCAATACTACTCAGATAGTTCAGGTTAATTTAATGAAGAATCTTTTTGCTAAATATGGAAGGATTACAATTTCGAAGGGAAAGTATAGTACAAACGTGAATTGTTACTTGAATAAGACCTTCGACTTCTTATTGCCAAAACACGAAGAGGTGCCTTTGTGGATTAGAGATGATGTCAAAGCAAGTTGGGCTTTTATTGCTGGATATACAGATGCTGAGGGAAATTTTATCTTAAATCAAACAAGAGCTAGATTTAAAATAGACTCTTATGATATCGGAATTCTTAGATGGATTACAATGTGGCTAAGAGAACAAAATATTAATGTTAAATTCCGCCTTATATATAAAAAAAGGGATTTGCGTCCAGATGGATTATATTATAATAGCGATCTATGGAGAGTTAACATAAATGAAGCCTCTTCATTATTAAGATTTATCAGATTTCTTGCACCTTTTATTAGACACAAAACTAGATATTACGGTATGCAGGTTTGTAAGAAAAATATAGAAAGGAGAGTAAAAAATGGAACAATCAAGAATTAGAAACTTTTGCATAATAGCACATGTAGATGCGGGGAAGTCGACATTGGCGGATAGACTGCTCGAGATTACGGGGACGGTTCGTAAAGAAGAACTTAAGGAACAATTCTTAGATCGAAGCGAAATTTCAAGAGAACATGGAATAACTATAAAACTTGCACCTGTCCGAATGACATGGAATCCCCCTCACCCCGGCCCTCTCCCACAAGGGGAGAGGGAGATCAAGGGAGAAGAAAGTTCGGGATACATATTAAACCTTATTGATACGCCGGGACATGTAGATTTTTCGTACGAAGTTGTTCGAACGCTTTATGCATGTGAAGGCGCAATACTCTTGGTGGATGCCACAAAAGGAGTCCAGGCGCAAACTATTGCCAATTATAATTTTGCAAAAAAACTAGGACTCGCAATTATTCCGGTAATAAATAAAATCGACTTGCTAACTGCAAATATTTCGAAGGCTGAAGATGAAATAGTTGCAAGTTTTGGTTTGGAGAAAGATTCGATTCTCAAGATTTCGGCTAAAACAGGAGAGGGCGTTTCGGAATTAATTCGAACAGTAACCGAACGAATTCCTGCTCCGGACGGAAGTTCGGAAACAAACACGCAAGCACTTATTTTCGACTCAATCTATGATGAGCATCGTGGAATTGTAATTTATGTCCGCCTAAAAAACGGAAAAATTAAGAAAGGCGATAGGATTACTTTTGCTTCTGATAAGTCACAAGTTCTAGTTAATGAGGTTGGTTTTATGAAGCCTTCGTTTTTGTATTCAAATGAACTTGTAAACGGTGAGGTAGGTTTTGTTATTACCAATATTAAGGATATAACTCAGGCAAAAGTAGGAGATACGATTTTGAACGAGAAAGGAGAGGGCCAATCTTTAGGACGCTATATCGAACAAAAACCATTCGTTTATTTGTCTATTTATCCAACATCCATCTCTGATTTCCAAAACTTGCGAAAAGCGTTATATAAACTAAAACTAAACGATGCGGCCCTATCAATTTCGCCTGAGCAGTCTCAAATTTTTGGACCGGGTTTTCGTTGCGGATTCCTAGGACTTCTCCATACGCAGATTTTGATCGAACGAATAGAGCGAGAGGAAGAGGTTGATGTTTTTGCTGCGCCTCCTTCTATTGAATATATAGTTGATGGAAAAAGCATCACAAATCCTAAGGATCTGGATAATGCAAATCATGAAGTTCGGGAGCCTTTTGTTAGCGGGGAAATTTATACGCCCAGAGAACACATCGGTTCAATTTTAGAGCTAATACACAAACGACGGGGAGAGAGTTCGGACATAAAATATTTTGGCTTACAGGCAAAAATTGAATTTGAAATGCCACTGGCGAACGTTATTTATGATTTTTACGATAAGTTAAAAACCATATCATCAGGTTTTGCATCTTTCGACTATGAAATTGCCGACTATCGTGAATCGGATTTGGTACGAATCGATATATCGGTTAACAATGAAGTTATCCCTGAACTTTCATTCGCGGTCCACAAAAGCGAAACCGAAGGCTTTTCGAGAAGAATAGTAAAAGCGTTATCAGAAGAAATTCCGAGACACCAATTCGAAGTTTTCGTCCGTGCGTCAACGGGATCTCGTATTATTGCAAGTGAACGAATCTCGCCATTATCAAAAAATGTTTTGGCAAAAATGTCAGGGGGAGACAGAACTCGCAAGGATAAGCTTTTGGAGGCCCAAAAGAAAGGAAAGAAAAAAATGAAAGCAATCGGCAGAGTCAATGTCCCCAAGGAAGCGTTCCTCGCAGTCCTCCGGGCGTAGCCCAGTATCGAGTATACAGTATAGAGTTAATAAATAAATACTGGATACTGAATACAGAATACTGAATACTCTACTAGAGTGCTAGGAGTATAAAGCCTCCTATTATTACTAAGATTACTGCCCCTATTATGCCCAATGTTTGAGTTATCCCCCCTGTTGGAGGAATAGTTGGAGCAGTTGTTGGAATAGATGTAGGAGCAGATATGGGAGTACTTGTTGGTGTGACTTGCCCGACTGGAGCACTTGTTGGTGTGGGTGTAGTTGTGGCGGAAATTGTTGATGTAGGTGTAGGCGATAAGATTGTAGTCGGCGTTACGGTTGGAATAGACGTGGGAATAATGGTCGGGCGCGGCGTAGGAGATATGCTTACTGTAGGCGTTGCAGTCGGGGTAATTAATGTAGTTGGTGAAGGGGTTGTACTTACTCCAGCACAGGCTCCTGATCCAATAGTGACGTTTGCCGGTGACACCTGGAAAAGTACATTTTCCGTAGGTTCGTCTCCGGGTGCCAAAGAGAATACGCGGGATCTGTCCTGGTCAAATTGAATCTGGGCAGCGCCGGCCGCCTTTGGACGAAATGTAACCGTAGCAACCTTTGCGACTGTTTGTACTGCGCGCGTGACATCTGCCCCAACAGAAACAGACATATTAGATTCTCCGCTTGAGACACTGATTGGTCTGACAACAGTTGGAAACTTATCGCTTTCTTTGATTTGCAGGACGTCAAGCTTTGTCGGGTCATACTTGAGGTAAAAATCAATGATTGAAACAATATTCGAGCCGGGATCGACCATAATATCCACATTGAAGCTTTGACATTGAGTAGAAGTGCTGGGATTTTCAGAGGAAAAGAAAAGTCGTGAAGAAGGAGCAGCTCTACCTCGCAATTCTTGTTGCCTTGCTATGAAGAAAAGAGTGACAGGGATACTTATTAGGAGAAGTAATAAATTTCCTAAGATAAAATATTTATTTGTTAGGATTTTCATCAATTATGCCCGCCGGGCAGAGCCCCTCTGGACGGCGCCCTCCAGGCCGACGACTTCTATAGCGTAGACAATTTTACCTTATAAGTCAATCCCAACAAATTTTAGCAATCAACGCTGCCACTTGACAAAATTTGGTACTTCTCTTAAAATACTTAATCGCACTTTATGGTCCATTCGATTCGCTCCGCTCGCTCCCCTCGATCAAACTCGGGGCAAGCAGGGCAAGCAAATAAAATTAATATGAATATTAAACCATTATTCAATAATGTTTTGATAAAGCCTCTTGAAGCAGAAGAAAAAACTTCCGGCGGCATCTACTTGCCAGAAACTGCTAAAGAAAAACCTCAAATAGGACTTGTTATGGCTGTTGGAGAAGGAGAAATAACTCCAAAAGGTGAAAGAAAGCCTATGAGCGTCCGCGTTGGACAAAGAGTTATGTATAAAAAATGGGGAGGAAATGAAATTAAAGTTGGAAATGAAGAGTGGACAATAGTTGAGGAGAAAGACATCCTAGCCATTATTTCATAATGGCTAAAGTCAAAACTCAAAAGTCAAAGGTCAAAAGTAAAATTTAAAAGTTCTAAAGTTTTGAGTTGTAATTTTGAATTTTGCATTTTGAATTTTAAATTTGACTGAGCAAAGCGAAGGAACTTATGGCTAAGCAGATTAAATACGGGGAGGAAGCCCGAACAAAATTAAAAGAAGGAGTTGATAAACTCGCAAATGCGGTTGTTACAACTCTTGGTCCCAAAGGCAGAAATGTTGCCATTGATAGAAAATGGGGTGCTCCAAATGTTGTGCATGACGGCGTGTCTGTTGCAAAAGAGATAGAACTTCCCGATCCATTTGAAAACATGGGGGCACAACTTGTTAAAGAGGCAGCTTCAAAAACCAATGACGTTGCAGGAGACGGCACTACCACAGCGACCCTTCTTGCACAACACATTGTGGGATCTGGATTCAAAGCAGTCTCAGCAGGTGCAAACCCAATGATCCTGCGACTTGGTCTTGAAAAGGCAGTTTTCGAGGTTTTATCTGAAATTAAAAAGATGTCAAAGAAAGTCGGCGAAGAAGATATTGCAAAAGTCGCAACAATTTCCGCTCAAGATGAAAACATCGGTTCGCTGATTGGGGAGGCTTTAAAGAAAGTTGGTAAAGATGGGATTGTGACAGTTGAAGAGGGGAGAAGTCTTGAATTCTCAATTGACTATAAAGAGGGCATGGAATTTGATAAAGGATATGCATCTGCTTATTTTGTAACAAATCCTGACCGTATGGAAGCAGAAATAGAAAATCCTTATATACTCATAACCGACAAAAAAATATCTTCGATCCAAGATCTTGTGCCCTTCCTTGAGAATTTTGTTAAAGTCTCAAAAGATTTGGTTATTGTTGCTGATGATATCGAAGGAGAGGCTTTAGCAACTTTGGTAGTCAATAAACTTCGGGGGACCGTCAATGTGGTTGCTGTAAAGGCTCCCGGATTCGGTGATCGTCGAAAAGAAATGCTTTCGGACATTGCGACTCTGACAGGGGCCACAGTTATATCTGAAGATACGGGAAGAAAACTTGAAAGTGTCGCAATTGAAGATACAGGGCGCGCAGAGAAAGTAAAAGCAACAAATGAAGTAACTCAAATAATCGGAGGCAAAGGGACAAGACAAGCGGTGAATGATCGTATAGCACAAATTAAGAAAGAGATTGAAAGATCAACTTCTGATTTTGATCGCGAAAAACTTGAGGAACGTTTGGCAAAACTTTCAGGTGGAGTTGCGGTGATTAATGTAGGAGCTGCTACCGAACTTGAGATGAAAGAGAAGAAAGAACGTGTGATTGATGCGGTTGCGGCAACCAAAGCGGCGATTGAAGAAGGAGTAGTCCCCGGTGGAGGAGTGACTCTCATTCGAGCAAGATCCACCCTTGCAAGGCTTTCAGATACTATTAAAGACGAAGACCAGAAAAGAGGCGTTGATATTTTATATCATGCACTTGCAGAGCCTACCCGATGGATTGTTAAAAATGCCGGGGAAGAACCGGGAGTTGTGTTATCGAAAATCGAGAGTAATAAAGCTCCCGATTACGGATTCAATGT
>Ga0209541_10002768_pt1 | contig 32823 bp, 31 predicted proteins | sample RifCSPlowO2_01_FD_184027 | JGI IMG/M metagenome (GOLD analysis project Ga0209541, IMG submission 184027) | Groundwater microbial communities from Rifle, Colorado - Rifle CSP2_plank lowO2_0.1 (SPAdes) (version 2) | ecosystem: Environmental > Aquatic > Deep subsurface > Groundwater | place...
GGGGGGGGGGGGCTTTATATGTTTATATGTTATGATGAAATTAGCTTGTAGCTCTACGGCCTACAGGGCGTTCGTGCTATGTCATGGACGTCATTGGTAGGTCGATTTTTATTAAACAGCAATAGTTTATGGATTAGAAGATTTAAATAAGATTCAATATTTGGGATTTCGGGAATCCCTTGGATTCCCGAAATCCCCAGATTGAACCCAATCGGATTTCGGGAACCGGTAAAAGATTCAATATTTGGGATTCCCGAAACCAATAGAAGTATCTATCGGTTTCGGGAATCCACGACGAGTTCCGAAATCCAATACAAATATGGATAAATACATAAGCAAAAAACAGAATGGAACCGCGAATTGTCCGTTTTGCCGAGGAGTGTTGTTCCGAGATTTGAAAGTTAATAAAGAAACCGGAAGCGTGTCTTTTACTATGCGCTGTCCGCACTGCCAGAAAGATGTGCCGGTAACGCTTGATCAAGGAATAAGAATCCATAAGCCGGAGGACGAGAAGCTATAGATATGGAACCGGAAACAAAACATAAGTTAATAGTTTGGGGGCTATTGGTATTTTTCTTGCTTGTCTTATTTTCTATCGGCGTTTTTGTGGTAATAGACGGTATTTAAGAGCGGTTTGGGAATTACGGGGTTAATATTTTGGGTTTCGGGAACCCATTTAAGGATTTCGGGAATCCTTTGGATTCCCGAAATCCCCAGATTGAATCCATCAATACTTGGGATTCCCGAAACCAATAGATACCTCTATTGGTTTCGGGAATCCGCTAAGGTATACTAGAATGAATGAAGATTCGGTTATGCCTTGCGGAAAAAATTGCTTTAGGCCTGATTATACTTGTTGCCCTGCCTTATTTTTTTGTTTTAGTCGCGGGCGTTTATTTTTATAACAACGCGCTGGAATGTTTTAGCGTCCATCAAGCGGCTATTGATTGCCTCGCAGAAATGCGGCCGTTTTACTTTGGCCTTTTGGGGCTTTGGATAGGCGCCGTTACCATTAGCGGCGTTTTAGTTTTTATTTTTTTCCGCGATTTCGTCAATCCCATTGAAAAACTTTCAGAAATTGCTTCGGATATCGCCGCTGGAAAATCCCGTTCCATACCTTATCTTAAGGTTAAGGGCAAGAATGAAGTCGCCAGACTTTATGACGCGATCCGAAATATGAGCGATAATTTGATTAATAATATTAAAAAACTTGAGACGGCTAATAAATTTAAATCGGAGTTTATTTCTATCGCTTCCCATCAACTTCGGACCCCGTTGTCGGCCATAAAATGGCTTGTTGAGATGCTTTTAGAAAATGGGCCCGTGTTGACTGCCGAACAAAAAGAGACTCTTCAAAATATTTATAAATCCAACGAACGTTTAATAGCTTTGGTTACCGATTTATTAAATGTCGGCAAATTAGAGGCGGGAGAAATAACAGCAAGACGCGAGTTGAGTAATATTGAAAACCTTATAAAATCGGAAATTGAATTATGCAGAGCAGAGGCAGAAATGAAAAATATTAAGATTAATTTAAAATTAGAAACGGATGTTAAGGAAATTTTATTGGATCCATTGTTATTTATTCAGGGAGTAAGAAATATTTTGGATAATGCCGTTATTTATTCTCCGGAAAATACAAAAGTAGACGTTAATATAAGCGCCCAAAATGGAAATTACGTGATCGCCATTCATAATGACGGGCCGCCTATTCCTGAAATTGAACACGATAGACTTTTCACGAAGTTTTATCGCGGCCTCGTGGCGCAGCGCATGAAGCCGGAGGGAAGCGGCTTGGGCCTTTTTATCGCTAAACTGGCCATAGAATCTTTAGGCGGCGCGATTTGGTTTGATTCTCCTATCCACGAAAACTCTGGCGTCACTTTTTATATAAGCGTTCCTATTGATTCCCGAAACCAATAATTGGTTTCGGGAATCAATAATTGATATGGCGTTTCCTAAGAACGACAAAACTTTTTATTGGACTAATCATGTTAAAGGCAAGATGATGTTTTATCGGCTTTCAGCGCAAAAAATCCGTCAGGTTTTTAATGATCCCAAAAGAGAAGAGGAGGGGATCGCGCCGAAAACTTTCGCGGCGATGCGGCGAAATGACACAAAAAAACGAAAAGAGGAAATCTGGGTGATGTACTGCCGGCTTTTGCCGGCAAGTGAAAAGTTTAAAGTGAAAAGTTCAAAGGTTATTTTGATAAGCGCCTGGAGATATCCGGGCATCAGCAAACGCGGCAAACAAATCCCGATTCCCGAGGAAATATTAAACGAAATAAAAAAAGAGTGGTTTTAAAGTTTTTAACATTTAATACTTTACATTATTGAATGTTGACGGGTGACTTGTTCCAGTTAAAAGCGCTGGGCCGCGAATTTTTTGGAAGGCCGACCCTCGAAGTTGCTCAAGATCTTTTGGGAAAATTTTTGGTAAGACGCTGGCGCGGTAAAAACACGGCTTTTATAATAACCGAAGTGGAGGCTTATGGTGGCTTCGAAGATAAGGCTTCTCACGCCGCGCGAGGCTTAACGACCCGCAATAAACCGATGTTCGGCCCAGCCGGCCGCTGGTATGTCTATTTTACTTATGGAATGCACTGGATGCTGAATATCGTTACTGGTAAGGAAGGTTATCCCGCCGCTATTTTAATCAGAGGGATTCAGGGAATAAACGGTCCGGCGCGATTGACCAAAATTTTACATATTGGCAAAAACTTCAACAATAAACCGGCTAACCGCAAAACTGGTCTTTGGATTGAGAATGGGGGAGTGGTTGTTAAAAAATCGGAAATAAAGAAGGGACCGCGTATCGGCGTAGATTATGCGGGACCTGTTTGGGGCAAGAAACTCTATCGGTTTTGGATAACGAGTAATAGGATTAAATCTTAGCCATTGATTGCATGGATTTCTATGCCTTTTTAAGTTAATATAATAAGCACTTATGAAATTATCCATTGGCATAGTGGGTCTGCCTAATGTTGGAAAATCAACATTGTTTAAGGCCTTAACAAAAATCGAGGTTAATATCGCTAATTATCCATTCGCGACAATTGATCCGAATGTTGGCGTTGTTTCGGTTCCGGATGAGCGGCTAGATAAGCTGGCGGAATTGTCGAAATCGGTCAAAAAAATTCCGGCTGTGGTGGAATTTTATGACATTGCCGGCCTAGTTAAAGGCGCTAACAAGGGCGAGGGGCTGGGAAATCAATTTTTGAGCCATATCCGTGAAACTCAAGCTATTGTGGAAGTGTTAAGGTGTTTCCCGGCCGGCGAAATCATTCATGTTGAAAATTCGGTTGACCCCATAAGAGATATGGAGATTATCAACGCGGAACTTGCTCTAAAAGATTTGGAAACCATTGAAAAAGTTTGGAAGAAAGTTGAGGGTGAAGCCAAAACCGGAAAGAAAGAAGCGCAAAAAGACCTGGAAGTTTTCAAAAAAGCCAAAGAAGTTTTAGAATCCGGAAAGTCATTATGGAATAGTGTTCATTCTGACGTTCTTGAGAACGTAAGAATGAAAGAGTTGAATTTGTTGATGGCCAAAAAACAGATTTATTTACTCAACGGCCGGCCAAATGACGCGCCGCCGGAGCTGATTCAAAAAATTAAGGATTCGGGCGCCGATTATATCATTGCCGACCTCTCGGCTGATATGGATTTGTCGCCGCTTATCAAAAAAGCTTACGCCGTTTTGGATTTAATCAGTTTTTTTACGACCGGCGAAGACGAAACTCGCGCCTGGACAATTAAAAAAGGCGCCAAATCGCCGCAAGCGGCTGGCGTAATCCACACCGATTTTGAAAAAAAATTCATTCGCGCCGAAGTAATAAATTGGCAGAGGCTTTTAGAAAGCGGGGGTTGGGGACAGGCCAAGAGTAAAGGATGGATCCGTTTGGAGGGCAAGGAATATGAATTTAAAGATGGTGATGTTGTCGTAATACGACACGGATAATTGCTGTGATTAATCAATATTAAGGGTTTCGGGAATCCTACGGATTCCCGAAACCCAAAGATTAAATTCAAATGGTGCCGGTTTAGATGTGGCGGAGTTAAAAGTCTGACTTTCTCAACAAATTGTTGTATAATTTAGGTATGCCAGAACAAAAGGATTTTGGAGTTGAGCATTCGGCTTTGGAAAAAGATATTGAGAGGTTGTCGGCGGAGATTGGTAAAAAAAGCGGAGAAAAAGTCTCGCTTGAAACCCAAAAAGAAATTTTGCGATCGGCTATAGGAAGCCGGATTTACCGCGAGCCAAAAGAAATTGATCTAAGCGCGGAGAAAGAAATTCCCGCGTCCGCGGAGGCGCCATCCGCAGGGGCGTCTTCCGCGCTACCTTCTTATGCGCAAGATTTAAGCGCGGATTTTAAATTGCGGATTGAAAAGCTGATAGATCTGGCATGGCATAAAGGCATAAGTTCGGCTGTCGCCGAGGCCCGTCGAAGCGGCGTTTTTATTTTGGACGCGTTTCATGACGCCTTGACTGATAAACTTTATGACGAGTTTAAAAAAAGAAAATTAATTAAGTAAAAAGCATATTCAATATAAGGATTTCGGGAATCAATAGAAATCTCTATTGATTCCCGAAATCGAAATCCAAGAATTAAAATAATGACTCCTTTAATTGCCGGTTATATTTTTTTAGCTCTGATTCTGCTGTTTTTGGGCATTCTTTTTTTGAAAAGATTGGCGGCTCGCCGATCAATTTTGCGTTCGTTAAGATTGAAGCTGCTGTCGGTTCGTTTGCCGCAAAAATTTGAGAGCGTTGAAAAAAAAGAGGCGCTTTCAGAAATTAATTTTTCAAGCCAGCTTTTCGGCATTTTGGCCAATCTTAAACTTCCGTTTGCCATGGAAGTGGCGGTGCATAGCGTGGGCGAGGATATACATTTTTATTTGGCGGTGCCGGAAGAATCAGTTCAGTTTGTAATGCGGCAAATTCAGGGTTTTTGGAGCGACGCTCAAGTGGAGAAAGCGGAGGATTATACGATTTTTAATCCTCAAGGCGCCGCTGACGGAGTTTTTTTAAAACAAAAATCAAATTACGCGCTGCCCATTAAAACTTACAGCGAAGCGGGGATTGACACTTTCTCGCCTATTTTAAGCAATTTTTCCAAATTAGAATCGGCCGGGGAGGGGATGGCTATTCAAGTTTTAGTTAGGCCGGCGCCAACCAGCGTTAAAAAAACCGTCTCCGATCTTATTTACCGGCTTAAAAAAGGCGAACGGCTCTCGGATATTTTAGAAAGAAAATTCGCGCTCCCGCCGTTAATCGGCGAAACTAAAAAGAAAGAAAAGGAAGAAAAGGAAATAAAAGTTGTTGATGAGGAATCGGTAAAACTTTTAGAGCAAAAGATTTCCAAACCGATTTTTAGCGTTAATTTTCGACTTATCACTTCAGCAGAGACGTCGGATCGCGCGCAAATGCTGCTAGACGGACTGGCGGGCTCTTTCAGTCAATTTTCCGCGCCGCTTCGCAATGAACTGGGAATTGTCCGGCCGCGCAATATGCGGAAATTTTTGTTTAAGTTTGTTTTCAGAGAGTTTGACGATGACAAAACGATAACGTTAAACGCCGACGAGCTGGCCAGTCTTTTCCATCTTCCGACGGCTACCACGGAAGTTCCGAAAATAAAATGGATTAAGGCAAAAGAAGCTCCGCCTCCGACGAATTTAAGCGCGAAAGGCGTTTTGATAGGGGAGAGCGTTTTTCGGGGAGAATCAAAACCGGTTTTTATCAGCGATGACGATCGCCGCCGGCACGTGTATTTAATCGGTCAAACGGGGACCGGCAAATCTAATTTGCTTATCAATATGGCGGTTAATGACATTGAAAATGGAAAGGGAGCGGCAGTTATCGATCCTCACGGCGATTTGATTGATTCAATTTTAACTTTGACGCCTAAAAGTCGGCATAAGGACGTCATAATTTTTGATCCCGGGGACATCAACAGGCCTTTGGGGTTAAATATGCTGGAATACGACCCTAATCGTCCGGAACAAAAAACTTTTATCGTGAACGAAATGCAGAGCATCTTTAATAAATTATTCGTGGCCGAAACCATGGGTCCAATGTTTGAACAATATATGCGCAACGCTCTATTGCTTTTGATGGACAATCCGGAGGAAAACTCTACTTTGATAGAAGTGCCGCGGGTTTTTACGGACAGCGAATTCAGGCGGCGATTGCTTCAAAAAACTAAAAATCCGACTGTCGTGGATTTTTGGGAAAAAGAAGCGGTCAAGGCAGGCGGCGAAGCCTCTTTGGCCAATATGACTCCCTACATAACTTCCAAATTCAATAATTTTATCGCCAATGACTATGTTCGGCCGATTATCGGCCAGCCCAAATCGGCATTTAATTTCAGGGTGGCGATGGATGAAGGAAAAATTTTATTAGTTAATCTTTCCAAGGGCAGAATTGGCGATATAAACGCAGGGCTTTTAGGGATGATTGTTGTCGGAAAATTATTGATGGCCGCTCTTTCTCGCGTTGATATTCCGCAGGAAAAACGTCGCGACTTCAATCTTTATATTGACGAGTTTCAAAATTTTACGACCGAGTCCATCGCTACGATTTTATCGGAAGCGAGAAAATACCGTTTAAATTTGGTAATGGCGCATCAATTTATCGCTCAACTGGCGGAAAAAATTCGGGACGCGGTTTTTGGGAATGTCGGTTCGATTGTCGCTTTTCGAGTCGGGCCGGACGACGCGGAGTTTTTAGTCAAAGAATTTGAGCCGATTTTTTCAAAAAACGATTTAATTAATATTGATAATTTCAATGCTTACGTGAAACTTTTGATCGGCGGCCAAACTTCCAAATCTTTTAACATCAGGACTTTGCCAGCCAAAGCGGGAGAAATAGCGGCAAGAGAACAGCTCAAAGGACTTTCCCGGCAAGTTTATGGCCGGAATCGCGAAGAAGTAGAAATAGATATTTTGGGGCGATTGCGAGGTTAGTTGCCGCGAATCTTCAATATTTGTCTCCTTTCGGTCATCCCTTCGGGAGATATCCCGTAGGGATAGAGATGTCCCACGGGGACAGGATTTCGGGAATCCCCGACAAACGGATGTGAATTAACTTTGCGATTCCCGAAATCCGCCATAGATTTCCGAAGACGATTAAGAAAATAGCCCGATTTCACCTCGGGCCGATAGCATCCAAACCAATTTTTAACCGTTTAATTATTTGCTTGATTCTCGCGCGGTTGTATTCTTCTCCATCAAGCGATGAAATTGGGAGCGGGGGATAGCCATTGGCTTCCAGCAATTCATTTAAAAGCACGTATAGATATTCAGGAAACTTTCCGCCTTTGTAAGCTTGCGCGAATCTTTTAATATCATTCAGCCACGATCTGGAACGATTTTCTTCCATCGCCTTCGCCAGCGCCGTTCGGATTTTTTTCAGAGTTTGCCGGCCGCGCTTAGGGCAGTCTTTGAAAATGAGTTCCGCTTCGTTGTCCCAGCCGCCTTTACCAGTATCAAAAACATGCCCCGGCGCGCAAAAAAAGAAATAAAGTCCGGTATCTAAATCGCTCGGCGTGATTTTTTCATCGCGCATCTGCCGCAATAGTTCGGTGAACGACAAAAACAATTTTCGCGAGCGACCGTTGCCCATTTTTTACCTCGAAAAGAACCGTTATGACTATACAAAATTTTGATTATTAAGTAAACTGCTATCATATGTATTATAGCGACGAGGAGCATTTTAAAAGTTTTAACGGCTACGAGATCAACGGCACTTGGTATCCGAGGGTAACTAAAATCGTGGATATTAAAGCCAAGCCGGCGCTTTATCGATTTTATGCCGAAGCTTTAAATTTTAAGGCCGGACAAGAAATTAGCGAAAAATCGGCCAAAGAAGGGACATTGGTTCACGAAACTGTTGAGCAGATTTTAATCGGCAAGAAACCGGAAATTGATCCGTCCATCGCGCCCGCCATTGACGCTTTTGTTAAATTCTTGGATCAAAATAATGTTCAGGTTGATCCGGAATTTGTTGAAAGGAAAATCATTAACCTTGATCATCGTTATGCCGGCACCATTGATACTCTGGCTCTTATTGACGGCAAGTTCGGCGTTTTAGACATTAAAACTTCTCAAGCGATATACCGCGATTACAATCTCCAAACCGCCGCTTACGCGGATGCCTTGAGCAAAGAATTTGATAATTTTCAAACGCGTTGGATTTTAAGGATTGATCAAATCAAAACTTGTTCCGTTTGTAATTCCACGCTTCGTCTTAAGGGTGGACGGGAAAAAATTAAAACTCCGCCGAAAAAATCCGGACAGCTTCCATGTCTCGATGGGCAACATCAATGGCTGGAACTTCAAGGAGTCATAGAATTAAAAGAGTTTCCATTTTGGAAGGATGATTTTCAGGCGTTTTTGGGCGCGAAGAAATTATGGGAGTGGGAGAATGATTATTGGTTAAGAAAAGTTGGTTATATAAGATAAATGGCCAAGTCGGGCATCTCTGACGGGCTGTGGATAACTTTTATGATTAAATTTGCTAATATGACATATAATGGCTTCAACGCAAAAGGAACAAAAAGAAAAAGCGGCATTAACAGAAATGGTTAAAGAAGAAATAGCGACAGCGCCACAGGCAGAAACTCCGCCAAAAAAAAGGAAATTTTTACTATTCATCGCGATTTTAGTCGGTTTAATTGTTGTCACGCTATTAGTTAATTCTTTATTGGGCGGGGGAGTGTCGTTTTGGGGGCGCGGCGCCGGCGCTTATCAGGCGGTATTTCTTAATAACGGACAAATTTATTTTGGCAAACTTTCTAGTCTTACTTCCCCATTTATTACCTTAAAAGATGTGTATTATCTACAAGTTGAACAGACGCTTCAGCCGGTAAAACAAGGAGAAGAGGCGCCCCCTCAGCAAAATATATTGCTGGTGCAACTTGGCAAAGGAGAGATTCATAAACCAAAAGGCGAAATGCGCGTTAACCGCGACCAAATTTTATTTATAGAAGACCTTCAAGCCGATTCTCCAATTCTAAACGGAATTAAACAACTTAAGGAATCCGCGAACCAGCCGCCGGCTCCCGCTCAATAGTAATAGAACTAGATATCGCGGAGAGCGGTGTCGTCCGAACGCGCACCGCGCGTTCTAGGGGAATTATCCACAGTTCCATCATGGCGGGACTGTTTTGCCTGTGCTAAGTTTATAATATAAATCGCGTCGCTTAATATAAGTTAAACGATTCATATTATAATCAAAACAATGCTTCAATCCCCTAAATCAATAATTGGCTATATTCCTGACTTCCTTGAATACTGTGAATTAGAAAAGGGACTAGCCGATCAATCATTGAAAAACTATGCTCATTTTTTGCGCCCTTTCCAACGATGGTTGGACAAGGAATCGTTGATAAATCTTCAGCCGCATGAACTATCCCCCGACCATATTTGGAAATACCGATTATTTCTTTCACGCCAACTAAAAGTAAAGAAAATAACTCAAGTTTATTATCTTATAGCCCTTAGGAGTCTTTTGTCATATTTTGTTGAAAAAGATATTAAGTCTTTGCCCCAAGAAAAAATTAAGCTCCCGCGAACTTTTCAAGAAAGACAAGTCAATTTTCTAAATTTGCCAGATATTGAGAAATTACTTCTGGCGCCAAACGTTAACAAAAAGAGCGGGTTGAGAGACAGAGCTATTTTAGAGACTCTTTTTTCAACAGGATTGCGCGTTTCCGAACTCACTTCTTTAAACAAAAATCAATTTAATTTTAACAAAATAGAAAAAGAGAAGCCTGATGGCATGGAATTACAAATTGTCGGTAAGGGCGGTTATCCTAGAACAATATATTTTTCCGATCGGGCATTAAGTTGGTTAGCAAAGTTTATAAAAACCAGGACAGACGCAGATAGGTCGTTGTTTATTAATTTTTCAAAAGCCAATAAAGGAACAACGCGCTTGACCCCTAGATCGGTTGAAAGATTAGTGGCAAAGTACGCGCTTCTTGCCGGATTATCTAAAAAAGTAACACCTCACGTTCTTCGCCACTCCTATGCCACAGATCTTCTAACTCAAGGCGTTGATCTGCGCCTGATTCAAGAATTTTTGGGGCATAGAAATATATTGACAACCCAGGTCTACACCCACGTGACTAAAAAATATCTTAAAGAAATCCATAAAAAATATCACAGTGGTCAAAAATTAAAGAATAGTTAAACTATGAAGCTTTATCTTAATTTAGCGTCGTTGAGTGACTCCACAATTCTTTTAGTGCCATCGGAAACATTGGCTATAGAATTTCAAATGTATAAAAATAAACCGACTCAGGAACTTTGTGGCACGCTAGAATCTTTTCAAAAAGTAAAAATTCATAAATAAGACAACCCTAATTTAACCAGCTTGATCAAAGAAGTTAGCGACCAGGTTAACCATTGCCCCACTAACTCTACGGCTTTATAGATATTAAAGCCGATTTTACCGTCTAACCATTGATTAAAATCATTAAAACCGCCAAGTATTTCATTAAAAATTGATACAATTTTTTCTCCCGAAACCGGGGCTTCCGCGGCAAGAACCGAGTTTGACTCGGCCTTCGCGTAACTCAAAGATAAGATATTGACTAGTAATATTATCGCCAACAAGCGGCTTATGGTCATAAGTTGTAAATTATAAGTAGTCCAACGGGTTTAGGTATCCGCCAAAAGGCATTAGTCCGCAAACTCGGCTTTGTTTCATAAGCACTGGCGTGCCATAAACGGTAAAATGGAGGTGCGGACCTATCGCGTATCCGGTTTTGCCCACATAACCTATCAAGTCCCCTCTTTTCACTATATCATTTTCCTTGACAATTTGGCGAGAAAGATGGGCGTATAATGTTGTTAGATTATTTTTATGTTCGATTAAAATAAATTTTCCGTAAGCGCCGCGATAGCAGTATTTATCTTGATCCCCTGTTGCCATCACTCTGCCGTCTTCTGCCGCGAAAACTGGAGCGCCGATCGGAGCGCCGATATCAATGCCATTATGAATTTTGCCGCGATAACCGCCGGCTCTGGAAAATGGAGTATCGCCAAAACTTTGAGTTAATCTGCCGTTAACCGGCATTGCCAAAACGCCCGGTCTTGGAATTGGCAGTAAACTGGGATCAATAGTTTGTCTAAGTTCTTCTTCAATCTTTTCAATTTCCGCGGCGACTTCCGTTTGTCTTTTTTCCAAATCGCCGATCAAATCTTGATAGGCTTTTTCTTGATTTTTAGTTTGCGCCAGAAGAAACTGTTTATTTTTTTTCTGATCCTCGGCGATGATTTTTTTATTCTTTAAATTCTTATTTTCTAATTCAATTAATTGTTTCTTTTCTGATTTTGTATCCAAAATATCCTTTAAATTTTTTCTAAGATTCCTAAGATTTTCGATTTCCTGCGACAGACTATCATTAAGATTGGCCAGATTTTGTGTTTCTAAGACGGCGTCAGAAAGGGCGGTATTTTTTAGGAAAACCAGCAAAAACCCTTCATTATCTTTCTCTTGAAGCAATCGCAGAATTTGAATGATCGCTTCCTTTTCGAGAATAATTTTATTTTCAGCGTCATCAATATCGTACTGCAATGATTCTATTTCCAATTTTAATTTTTCAATATTTATTTCGCTGGAACGGATGCCTAAACTTACTTGTTTAATTGAATAATCAACGTTGTCCAGCTCTTTTTTCAACGTCTTTTTTTGGCCTTGGGTCGCGTCCAATTCTTTTTGGATGATCGAAATTTGATTATTAATTTCCTGAAGCGCGCTAGATTTATCCTGAACGGCTTTTTTAAGTTCTTCGGGGGCAGCCGCCAGCGCGGGAATTAGGAAGTATGAATTAAGAATTAGGAACAATAAAAAAACTATTTTTATTTTTTTTTCATAATTCATAATTCATGATTTCAGCTTCTGAATCGCCGCGGCGATTCTTTGGATTGTTTCTTTTTCTCCAAGCGCGTCCATTATTTCAAGCGGTCCCGGCGAGAATTCTTTTCCCGATAAAGCGACGCGCAATGGCCACAAAACCTCTCCCCTGCCCTCTTTTTCCGCTAGCGCCGTTATTTTTTGCTTATCAGGAACTAACGCCAAAACCATTTCCAAGTTTTTTAAAATTTTTTCTTGAGAAGCATTTTTCCAAATTAATAATCGCGGAGAATAATCGGGCAATTTAAAGAAAAAATCGGCAAGACTGTTGAATTCGCTCAAAGTCTTCATCCTCTCTTTTATCAGGGCAATAATTTTCAAAAATTGCCGCTCGGGCAGATTTTTTGTATCTACGCCAAAATCTTCCAGCCGTTCAAAAAGTTGTTCGTCGGTCAAGCTTTTTATGTATTGCCCGTTGATCCATTCCAGCTTCGCGACATTAAAAACAGCGCCGGCTTTTTGCGTCCTGCCTAAATCAAATTTCTCAATAAGTTCCTCGCGGCTCATTATTTCTTTGTCGTCTTGAGGATGCCAACCCAAAAGAACCATAAAATTTATCAATGCTTCCGACAAATAACCCTCTTTTTTATATTCATTGATTGAGGTTGCCGAATACCGTTTAGACATTTTGCTTCGATCCGGGTCTAAAATAAGCGGCAAATGGGCATATTCCGGCTGAGAAAATCCGAGCGCTTTTTGAATCAAGATTTGTTTAGGCGTGTTGGCAATATGATCTTCGCCGCGGATAACATGCGATATTTTCATTTCAAAATCGTCAATAACAACCGCGAAGTTATAGAGAGGAGTATGAAGATCCTTGGCGATAGCAATATCGCCTATTAACCCCGTGTCAAAACTAATATCGCCCCTGATCAAATCTTTGAATGTCAGCTTGATTTCAGGGACAATAAATCGGATTACTTGCGGCTTGCCTTGATGTTTACTTGCCAAACGGACTTGCCGTGAGCTTGTCGAACGGCATTTGCCGCTGTATTTTGGCGGAAAACCCTGGGCTAACAGCGCTTGTCGTTCCGCTTCCAGTTCTTCTTTGTCGCAATAGCAATAATAAGCCAGTTTTTCATCAAGCAGTTTTTTTATATATTTTTCATAAATTTCCAATCGTTCCGATTGCCGATAGGGTCCAAATTCGCCTGTAAATTTTCCGCGTGAGTCCGCGTTTAGTCCGCGTTGGTCGGCGTCTAGCGGCCCTTCGTCCCATTCTAGCCCAAGCCATTTCAAACTCTCGATAATATCCGTTTCATACTTGGAATCCGAACGTTCTAGGTCCGTATCCTCTATTCGCAAAACAAAAGCTCCGCCGTATTTTTTGGCAAAAAGCCAATTAAAAAGCGCGGTCCGAGCAGTGCCAATATGAAGAAAGCCAGTGGGGCTGGGAGCAATTCGCACTCTAATCGGCTGTTTTAATTTAGAAAGCATAACTACAAATGTCCTAATTACTTAATAACCGATATAATATCTTTTGCTATTTTCTCCGCCGCGTCCGGTTTATAAAAGTTTTTTGCCGCAGTCGACATTTTTATTAAAAGCGCCGGATTATTTAAAATTTTTTCAATTTCGTTGATCGCCAAATTAACTAGCAGATTTTCTTCCTCAATTATTATCGCGGCGCCTGTTTTGACGTATTCGTAAGCGTTTTGGTTTTGGTGGTTATTGGCGGCTTCCGGAAGCGGTATTAAAATTGAGGGTTTGCCCATCGCGGCTATTTCAAAAATCGCTCCCGCGCCGGCCCGCGAAACAATTATATCGGCGGCGGCAAAGCCGTCGCGCAAATCTTTAACTGAATCAAAGTACGGGACAAATTGATAATTACTTTTTTGCTTCATCCATTTTTGATATTCCGCGTATTTCCCGTAGCCAACTTGATGAAGCAGCTGAAATTTATTTAGCCAATCTTCTAAATTTTCCGAGATAAAATTATTAATCCGTTCCGATCCTTGAGATCCTCCTAAAACTAAAATAACCGGCTTTCGCGGGTCAAATCCCCATCTTCTTTTTGCCATGGCTTGATCTTGGGGAATCAATAATTCTTCCCTGATCGGATTGCCGGTTACGCCCAGTTCGGCTTTGGTTTGAAAATAATCAGCCGCCGCCTCAAAGGCAATATCAACTTTTTTAGCGAACCGAGCGGATATCCGATTAGTTAATCCGGGAACGGCGTCTGATTCGTGGATTAAAAGAGGAATTCGGTAAAAACGGCAAACTAATATCATTGCCAGCGCGCCAGGTCCGCCCTTGGAAAAAACGGCATCCGGCATAAACCAGAATACTTTCCAAAGTCCTTGTAATATGCTCCAGAAAAATTTTGGAATATCAACTAAATTAAGCAAAGAAAAATATCGCCTTAATTTGCTTGGCGCGATATAGACGGCTTTGATATTATTCGTTTCCAGTTCTTTCGCGTAATAATCGGCCTTCCCGAAATAACGAAGATCTATTTCCAAGCCGCCCCTATCAGCATAATCCTGAAGTTTTTTAGAAACCGCGATTAACGGATAAATATGCCCGCCGGTTCCGCCACCGGTCAGTAAAATGCGAACCATTGATTTGATTATATCATAAATTAATAACCCCGATGTTCATCGGGGCTTGATCTTTCTAGGGGTAGACTGGCGTGCCGGCGGGAAAGCGGTATAGCGGCACCAGAACGTCAATGACGTTGGGGGTAATAACATCATTGTACGTCGGACTATTCATAACGCCGCCATCCGTCATGTGCTCAAAAATGCCTACTGCGTGCAATAGCTCGTGTTTGAGCACAGCATAGAAAAGACAGCCATAAAAAGGACTGTCAGCTATTTCGATAATAGCTTTGACAAGAAAGTTGCCCGCGCCGAAGATCCATTCGCACTGTCCCAACCAGTCAAGTTGGTCCAAAACCGGATTGTGCCAGATTTCAATATCGGCGTAGACAGGCGGGACATCGGCCACAACTAGTCGAGTCGGGTAGATATATCTGTTAATCTCGTCCAGAATCTGCTGCAGCGCCCAGCGGTCAATCCGAGTATCCATGACTGCGATTAATACATCGCGATGCGGCCAGCGGATTGTCCGATCCAAATTAAATTGGGCATTGTGATACCAAACAAGATCAACCGGCGGCCGACTGTAAGGATTGAGAACCGAGTAATCGCATCTTCCATGATAATCGGGCTGTTTATTCCCGCCTCCGCCCCCGCCGCAACCAATGAGCAATAAAATAGAAAAAACCGATACTGCTAGAACGCGCCTCACGTTTCCTCCTTCACAAAAGCGCCCCTATTTTGAGCCGTAATGAACTGCGTTTATTTTAGCATATTATCAAAGCTTTAGTCAAGCCAGCCGGCCCCGCGCTTTTGCGATGACCTTAGATTACCACCTTGCGTACTTTGATATGTTCGCGATAATTCCTCCTATCGTCATAAATACCGCCAAAGCAGTGCCGCCATAGCTGATAAACGGCAATGGCGTCCCGGTTAGCGGCAATAAACCCGATATGGCGCCGATATTAACGAGCGATTGAGTGGCGATTAAAGAAGCAAAACCCACCAAAAGCAATTGGCCGAACCGGTCATTGATTTTTCTTGATAAAAGAACCGTTTTGACAGTCAGCAAAATCAAAACAGCGATTAGACCTATTGCTCCGATAAATCCCAGTTCTTCGGCGATTACCGCGAAAATTGAATCGCCAACCGGTTCGGGTAAATAATGAATTTTTGTCGTTGATTGCCCGTAGCCTACGCCAAACAGCCCGCCCGATCCAATGGCAATCAGCGCTTGATTTATGTGATAACCGGTGGTTTGAAGATCCGTGTCCGGACTTATATAAGTAAGAATTCTGCTCCAGCGGTAGGGCGTTAAATAAATTATTAAAAGCAATCCCAGCGCGGCTAAAAGGAGCGCGCCGAAGATATAAGTTAATTTCGCGCCGCTGACAAAGTAGACAATTAAAGCGACGAAAATTAAAATAGCCGCCGTGCTGGTAGCCGGTTGTTTTAGAAGCAACATTGAGACAGCTCCAAGTACGATTAGAAAAGGCACGAAACCTTGCCACAATTTTTTTTGTCTCTCAAGACTATTGCCAAGCCAAGCGGCCAAATAAATAATAAAAATTATTTTTAATATCTCCGACGGCTGGAAAGTCAGGGGCCATATTTTCAGCCAACGATCGGCGCCCCCGGCGTTAAATCCCAGGGGCGTAAAAACCAAAATCAAAGAAACAACGCCAAGGATCAGCAGAAAAATGGCTATTTTTTCATAGTAGCGGTAGCAAATTTTGTAAGCCGCCAAAAATCCCGCGATGCCGAAACTTAAACCGAAAATTATTTGATGTCTAAGATAATAATAAGAATCGTCAAATCTGGTTTTCCCCAGATGAGACGAAGCGCTGGCCAGCATAATAAGGCCGAATATCACCAAAGAAAAAACACAGAAAATTATTAGATAGTCCGGCCGATGAGTCGGCTTTAATCCGATTTTTTTCATTGATGAAATGAAATATTTTCCGCGCTTATCCGCGTCCCCTCAAAATTCGTCCGGCGGCAATGTTCCGCGATTTTCCTTCGCTGACCGCTATTTGGCCGCTGACAAGCACTTGTTGAATTTTATTATCTGAAATCAGCGCTAAATCGGCAAAATTTCCTTCTTTAATTACTCCCCTGCCCCTCAAATTGAATTTTTCGGCGGGGATCAAAGTTATTTTTTTGATCGCCGTTTCCAGCGGGATCGTTTTATTAATTTCCAGATAACGCGGGAATGTGTTATAACCTCGCTCATGTTTTATATATTTATCGCTTTCTTCCAGGCTTGCCGCGTTTGACGCCAGTAAAGCTTTTTCGCTCGTTAAACTTTTGATTACCAATTCCAAATTAACATTTTTATAAAATATCAGAGCTTTAAGATTAGCCACCGTCATTAATTCCAGCAGCCCCGATTTAAGATCAAGATTTCTATTGGCCGCGAATTCACCGAGCGTTTTCCCGACTAAATAATCATTTCCGATGGCTTGAGCGACAACCAGGTCGTTCTCTTTTAAATTCGGCAATTCAGGAATGATCCGATTTTTGATAGACGGATCGCTTAAATTAGCCGCCATTATTTCCAGGCCGCCATTTTGGGCCCAAAGCGGCAATAAAGTATAAATCGGCACGATGCTGGTATCAAAAGGATAAGTGTCGAAATGCAGATTAAGATCGGTGGCGCTTTTTTCTAATAATTTCAGGCCGTTCTCAAATTCTTTTTCATAGCCGACTAGCGGCCTAAGATGGCTGATTAAAGTTTTAACGCCGGTTTCTCGCGCAATCTTTATTGTTTCGTTAATTGAGGACAAAAGGCCGTTTGTTTCGTCGCGTAAATGCGTGGTGTAAACTCCTCCGCGCTTCGCGACGATCGGGAGCAGAGCTTTTATTTCGTTATAGGGAACTAATCGGGAATGGGCGTATCCTAGGCCGGTGGAAAACCCCAAAGCGCCTTCTTCCAGCGCCTGATTCAAAATTCTTTGGAAAATTTTCAGTTCCGATTCGGTCAAGTCTCTTAAATCTTCGCCGATCAAGGCGCGGCGGATGGTTGAATGTCCGGCCAATGTTCCGAAATTTACGCCGAGTTTTACTTGTCCCAGAGTTTTGAAAAGTTCGGCTATAGTGTGCCAGTCAACATTAATTTGATTAATATCGGTCCATTTTCTGATTGATTCTAAAGTGCCGTAAAGAAGCGGCGCCAATGACGATCCGCAATGTCCGCCGATAATTGTCGTAACTCCCTGAAGCAAAAAATCTTTTTGCGACGGGTTAGTGAATAGACTTAGGTAATGATCGGAGTCCGTGTTTACGTCAATAAAACCGGGAACAAGATAATAACCGAGGCCGTTAATAACGGTGTCCGCTTTTTTGTTTGGAAAACTGCCGATAGCGGAAATTTTATCGTCTTTCAGAAGAACATCGGCTCGAAAGGGCGGCTTGCCGGTTCCATCAATAATTTGAGCGGATTTAATTATTGTCATTTTTTCGCGCAGAAATTCTTTTTTCCAGTATTCGCCTGACAACTTTAGGCCATTTTTCCAACGGTTCGCCGATCAGAAAACCTATGGCTTGATCGGTTGAAAATCCGTTTGATTTTAAGATGACAAAAGCGGCAATACCGCCCCTTAGCAAGTCGTGGTATTCCAGTTCAAAAACAGCTTTAATAGATCGCTCAATCAGTTTTTCATGTTCGCGCCCCAAGATGTTAAGAAAATAATCGCGCCAGAATTTTTTGGCGCCAGCGAAATAGTCATACAGACCGCCTTTTTCGGTTGGCGTTGTGAGAGTATCGAAAATGGCAACACCACCCCTTCCCTCTTTAAAATAAGCCAATAGCTCGTTTTTTGCCGATTCTAATTTTGACTCGCGAATAACTCGCAGAAGCCCTTTAAGACTGAATTCTCGCTCCCCGTCGCTTTTGGCTCTTTCTAGCTCCCCAACGTAAGTTTGCCGTTCCGTTTCTTTTTCGAACCAGCGATTAAGCGCATGCTGTTCCTCGTGCTTAAAGATTGTGGCGCCGCCTTTATCAAATTTCCTGCCTTGAGTATTTTCAGCGGTAATTACTCCTTCTAAACCGGGAATTAACGATGGATAAACGCTGATGCCGCCCATTATACTGGCCATAGCTAGTTCTTCACGGCTAATCACCTTTTTTGTTTTAAAAGCCTGCGTTTGAATCAACGCGAAATCTTTCACATTATGGCATCTAACAAAAAGCGTTATCGGCCCATGAAGGATTTCTACAAATCCCTCTGGTTTTTGTCCAAAGAGCGCTTGAAAAAGATCGGCATCGTCCGGATATTTTTCTCTAATTTTTTTGATTGCTTGATGTTTTTTGACGTATATTTCCAAAACAGTTCTCGTGACAACTTTTTGATGCGGGCTTAATTTTAATTCTTTGCCGAAGTCTTCAGCTCTTTGATCTAATTCCTCCAACGAAATGTCGGGATTATTCCGTATTATTTCTATAAAGGCGGCTTGCATTTTGGCGATGCCTTCTTTTTGCCACGCCAAATTTTCTTTATATTCCCTCAATGCTTCGGATCGTTCTTCTTTCGGCAATTCCTTCACGCGCCCTAACTCGGCTTGCGGATCAAAAATCTCGGCCGCTTCGGCTTTTGGTTTTTCGGCTGTCAGTTTTTCTAGGGCCTCCATTGTAAAAATAATAGCACAAAAAAATCAGTCTGACACGCGTCAGACTGATTACCAATGAACAACCATATAGAATCCATCCGTTTTCATTCCGACGTCTTCGTGCCAATATTCAATCCGCGGATCTAAACCGGCCTCTTGGCAGTAGTCAAAAACTAACTTGCAAGCGCCCGCAAGCCATTCGGGCTTGCAAACTCGCCAATCCCATGCCCGGAAAAGACATTGACTGGGCCGTTCGTAGTCTTTTGCTGTTATATCCATAATTACCGCTTTATTTTTGCCCGTCCGCGCCGCCGCTTCCGTCAAATTTGGAATATGAGAAATTACTTGCTCGGCCCTAGATTCTTCAAGATTTCCGTCGCGGGATAATTCTTTTTGTGAGCGTGAAACCGCGGCCTCTGTCATCCACCGGAGTCTGTTGATGTCCATTGCTTCACCTTTTTCAAGTTTACGATGAACTAATAATAAGCATAAATCAGTGTCGTATAATTGTGAAGTGTTTTAGATTCTCGAAAGCCAATACGGATCAACAAACGGGGTCAATATTTGGGATTTCGGGAACCCGATGGGTTCCCGAAATCCAAAGGCGGTCCCGCATGATTGTTGCGTTAAGATTCGATGGGCGCCAGAGTCGGAGACGGGATATTCGGCGGATCGTATGGCCTATTCTTGTCAATCCAGCGATCGGGATGAAACAAGTCATTATTAAAAATTTCTTCCCAAATTCTTTGTGGAATGGGCCGCGTATCAATAGTAACGGTTAATGGTTCAAAAATTCTGGGCGGCTTATATTCCCTGTATTTTTGCGCCAAACAAACTTGCGGCAATAGCCAAAAAATGGATACGAAGATCGGCGCCAGCCACTTTTCCATGCCCGCCTCCTTTCAATGTACCGGCATAATAGTACATCAAAATTATCACTAAATCAAGAACCGATTCAAAAAGAAAATCACCAATCCAAGCACGCAAAAAATAGCGGAAATAATCCAAAAACGCATCGTTACTTTGGTTTCCGGCCAGCCCAACGCTTCAAAATGATGGTGAATCGGCGCCACCAAAAAAACTTTCCTGCCGAAAAATCTTTTGCTGATTACTTGGATAATTACCGAAAGCGACACAATCACCAATATGGAAGCGAAGAATGGCAGGAGTAAAGTAGTATTGGTTAACATAGCGATAATGCCCATAGTTATTCCCAATGACATTGAGCCGGTGTCTCCCATAAAAAATCTTGCCGGATAGATATTAAACCATAAAAACGCCAATAACGCTCCGATGGTTACTCCTCCGAAAGCCGCCAAATGATAACGGCCTAGAACAAACGCCACTGTTGTCAAAGCGATAAAAGCGAATAGCATTACTCCGCCCAAAAGGCCGTCCAGACCGTCAGTCTCATTGGCCGAAAAAGCGCTGGCAACGATAATAAACATAAATAAAGGAATGTAAAGCCAGCCAATTTGGACATTGCCGATAAAAGGCACCAATAAAACATCCCAATCCAAGCGATAATAGAACCAAAGCGCGCCCAGGAGCGCCAGAAAAATATAAACAACCAATTTCTGGCTGATTCGCAATCCCCCGCCGTGAGGCCCGATTTTCAAGACCCCCAAAAGATCATCCGCCAGGCCTAATGTCGCCGCGATAAACATAGCGGCAATCGGCAAATATGTCTGGGCGCGGTCAACAAAATTCAGATAGCCCCACAATCCATCAAACAATCCCGACAAAATCCAAAATAATAAAGCCATTCCCAAAACAGTCGCCCAAATAATGATTCCGCCCATGGTCGGCGTGCCGGCTTTTTTTTCGTGCAGCTTGGAAAAGATCGGCGTCGCGTCGCTGGTGCGTATTTGTTTTTTGAGCTGAAATCGATTAAGAATTCGGCTGATAAAAGGCGTGATGCCAAAAGCGATCAAAAAGGATAAGACTGAAAGTATTAAGATTTTAGTAAGTTGTAAAACCTCCATTCTATAAATTATACGTTTCCAAGGCCCATTTATAAAGTTTCGCGGTTTCTTCGTATCGGTCGTCGGCGCCTAAAATTATAATCAGGATCGGGCGGTTGCGATATTGAAAAATTGATATCAAATTGCCGTGAGCTTCATCGGTAAAACCGGTTTTGCCGCCCAAGAAATCATTATTGCCGGCAAAATAATTTATATTCCGCAGTATTTTTGTAATTTGAGAATTAATTTCGGTGATGGCTGTTTCTTTTTCGCGGGTAACGAGCAGCAGTTCGGGGCGCTCGGCGTAAATGTACTCAACTAATTTTTCCAAGTCCCCCACGCTTGATTGATTCAAGAAAGAAAGGCCGCTTGAATCAAAAAAACTGGTTTGGGACATATTTAATTCGGCGGCTTTTTGCTGCATGGCGTCGAAAAAATTTGACGCGCCGAAGAATTCCGCCAAAGCGGCGGCGGCGTCATTGCTGGAGACAACCAATGTGGCTTTAATTAAATCCCAAACCGTAAAAACGTCGCCCGCGCTAAAACCGACGGCAACTCCTTCAGTCGCGATCGCCGACTCGCTTATCGTCACTCTTTTTTCCGCGCCGATCTGTTCAAGAGCGACAATGGCGGCCATTAATTTAGTCAGAGAAGCCAACGGCCAACGTTGGTAAGTGTTAAATTCAAAAAGTCTGGCGCCGCTGTTCAGCTCCTTAACTAAAGCGGCCGAAGCTTTTATTTCGGGAGGGGGCGCGTCGGATTTTTTAGTTGGAGATAAAGATTGGGCCGTCGCGCGATTAGCGTCAAAGCTGGCCGTATTAGTTTTATAAATATTTAACGGGACCGAGGCCCGGAGACTGCTGACTTCAACTTTACTGTCAAGAGGAGTTTTAATAAAATCGTCATGGTTAATCCTTGTCCACAAAACAAATATCAAAACCACTATTACAAATAAAACGCTTTGGACATTAAATCGCAACATTTTTTATCAACTCTTTATATTTGTTATACTCCGGCAAATCTTCAATTTTAGCAATTCCTAAATGTTTCAAAAGGTCAAAGCTGGCATTGTAAAGATAAGCGTTTGACCCTTCCGGATCCAAAGACCGGTTAATAAGACCGCGGAGCAAAAGGGATCGCAAAATGTAGCTTGAATTCACGCCCCGAACATAATCAATATGAATGCGCGAAATTGGTCCGGTGTAAGCGACGATAGCAAGCGTTTCCAGAGAAGCCGGCGTCAAATCCTCAACGAATTCTTTTTTAGCCACCTCTTCCAAAAATTTTCCGAAAACGGGTTTGGTTGTCAATTGGATTTTACCGTCGTTCAGGATTAAAAATAAGCCGCGATTGTTTTGACTTAAATCTTTTTTTAAAACTTCCGCCGCTTCCCTAACTTCCACTGCCTCAGTGTTCAAAATTTTGGCGATTTTTTTAAAATCCAAGGGCTCGCCGTAGATGAATAACAGGGCCTCAAGTTGAGCTATTAAATTTTCTTTACCGCCTTCATTTTCCATAAATTATGGTTTTTTGAGAATTATATCACCAAACGGCTCGGTTTGTTCGATATTGATAAATTTATCCCGAAATAGATGAAGAATGGCTAAGAAAACCGCGATAATTTCCTGCCGCGGCTTTTCTTTGGCTAAATCTTTAAAACTATGTTGAGCTTTTTGCGTTAAGCGATTTAACAATTCTTTTATTTTTTCTTCAACGCTGACAATGGCCTTTTTTAGATTTCGCGTTTCGGGAAGCAATTCTTTCAAAACGGCGGTTAATTTTATTATTGAGTTAGTCAAATCTTCCGCGTTTAGATTTCGCGGCGGATAAAAAATCGGGGGAAGATTTTTAAAAAGCTCTCGGGAAAAAGAAACTTGTTTTTGATTCCAGAGCTTATTAATATATGTAGTCGCGCTTGCGTCTTTTTCGCTTTTGGCGGAGCAAAATTCTTTGTATATTTTCAGTCTTGCTTCCAAATCTTTTATTTCGCCCTCTTCTTCTTCGGTTAATTCTAAACTTGGCAACAACGTTTTAGATTTTATTAGAATCAATCGCGAGGCGACCACTATAAAATCCGCCAATATCTCGGGATCGGCGCCTTTTTCCAAGCTTCTAATATAATTAATAAAATCTTCCGTAACCTCGGCTAAATTTAAAGCGGTTATTTCCAATTTTCTGGCCTCGATTAATTCCAGCAATTTATTCAGCGGCCCAGTAAATTGTTCTAGTTTAACTTCATAATTCATGAATGTCATTACTAATTACTAATTGAAACTAATTAGGCTAATGGCTAATTACTAATGCAATACCAATCTACAAATGGCGGATTCGCGAATTAGACATTAGTAGATTAGACTTTATTCGTAATTGGTAATAAGCGCTTCTTTCGTATACACATTGCTCGCGTTCCACAGCATCCATCCGTCTAAAAATTTAGGGGTATTTGAGGCCGCGTCATACGCCGCTTGTATTTGCGCTCGAACCTTCGCGGCGTCATAGTCCGCTCCCAAATCAAAATCCTGAAGCCAGGGACGAAGCTTCGCAACGGGAATTATGAAGTTTGAATCATGAATTATGGAAGAGGTGGCAGTAGTCGTAGTCGCTTTATTCATAATTCCTAATTCATAATTTGTAATTCTCTCAATTGCCCGATCCAAAGAATACTTTACCACTTCGTAAGGAAACTCGGCTGGATTTTGATAGCCGTTAAATCCTTTAAAATAATGAGACGGATAAACCATCGGCGCTATGGCGTCAAAATACGGAAGGGCGTATTCAAGATGCTGTCCGATTCCCAAGCCGTCGGCATTGATCGTCACTAATCCAAAAAGGTCGGCTGATAATTTAGCATCGGCCAATTCTTGTCTAAGATATTTGAAAAATTCTTGAATAACGCGCGTTTTTAAAGTTTTTTCATCCCAAAACGGATATTTAATATCGTTTAAATTTCCGTCCGAAGCAAATCTGATGTAATCAAAATTTAACTCGTCAAATCCTCGCTCTAGGGCGTCTTTGGCGATGAGTATATTATAGTCCCGAACCTCTTGGCTAGCCGGATCCATCCATGTCAAACCTTTATAATCCCCCCAGGTCTTACCGGTTGAACTGCTTGTTAAAGCTAAATCCGGCCTTGCTTTCGCTAATTGTAAGTCTTGGAAAATTGAAATTCTGCCGATTACATAAATGCCTTCGTCGTGGAGTTTTTTTATCAGAGCGTTAGGTTTGAGGATCCGTTTTTCTTCGGCGTTGTATTTTTTGACCAAATCTATATCGGTTTCGTAGCCAACATATCCCGAATAATCTTTAATGTCTATCACCATCGCGTTGAGCTCGGTATTTTTAACAAGATCGATTAAGTATTTCATCTTTTTTTCGCTGCCGGCGGACCAATTCGTGACATAAATAGCTTTTATGGTTTCGGGCGGGTTTGCCAGCGGTTTTTGCGGTTCAATATCGGCATTGGGGTCAATATTCGGCAAGATGACGTTCAGGGTTTCTCCCAGAAGAGCCAAATTAATTATATTTTCAGTTGTCAAAAATAAAAAAAGCGTCCCGCCGAGCAACACTATGAATACCGTTGCGCCCAAGTACTTATACATATTTAAATTTTAAGTTATAATGACGCTAATGACAATTGCTATCTATCGTAAATATAGGCCTAAACGCCTGGAGGATTTATTGGGACAGGAACATATTGTTGAAATCCTTAAAAACGCCGCTCGCCATGACAAATTGGCGCACGCTTATTTATTTTACGGACCTCGCGGAACGGGAAAAACCACGGCCGCTCGTTTGATTGCTAAAATTGCTAACTGCGAGACCCGACAAACAGAAGCGGTTTTTAGGCAAAAAGGCGAGCCATGCAATAAATGTTCGAGGTGTTTGGAGATTGACGCGGGAAAGGCGCTGGATGTGATAGAAATTGACGCCGCTTCCAACCGGGGCATTGATGAAATAAGAAATTTGAAAGAGGGCATCAAACTCTCCCCTACTTCCTACAAATATAAGGTTTTTATAATTGATGAAGCGCATCAATTGACAAAAGAAGCGTTTAACGCGCTTTTAAAAACATTGGAAGAGCCGCCGGCCCACGCGATACTTATTCTGGCCACTACGGAATATGAAAAAGTTCCGCCAACCATAACTTCAAGAACGCAGCAATTCCATTTTAAAAAATTAGCGATTGAAGAAATTGTCAAAAAATTAAAAAGAATTGTCGGCGAGGAAAAATTGCGAGTCGCCGATGACGCCCTGGAATTAATCGCCGCCGCGGCCGAGGGAAGTTTGCGAGACGCCGAATCTCTGCTTGATCAGCTAACGTCGCTGGAAGAAAACATAGAGCTGAAAAGCGTTGAAAAAATTATCGGAAAAGTCGGTTTTATCAGAACGGCGGAATTAGCGGATCTTATTTTAAATTCAAATTTGACGGGCGCGCTAGACTACTTGACAAAGATCGATGAAATGGGCTATAATTTGACAGACTTAAATAAAGAGTTGATCCATTATATTCGCCGCGCTTTGAGTTTAAGCATTGATCCCCGGTTGGAAACGCTTTTTAAAAAAGAATTGACCGCAAGAGAATTGGAACAACTTAAAAAACACGGCGCTTTAATTAACCCGAACAAACATATAAAATTATTAAAGTCATTGATCCGCGCTTATGGCGAAATGCGCTATTCGCCGTTTGCTGTTGTTCCTTTGGAAATTGCCATTATAGAAAATTTACAACAATAATGAAATAATGTTAAATTAAAATTAATTAAAAAGGTCGTAAAAATTATAAATTATATGGAAGATAAAAATACAAAAATGAATTCTAAAAAATCGTTAATTGCTTCAGGCTTGGTATCATTAGCTTTGCTGGCGGGCGTAGCTTTGGTAATGGCAAAAGATTCGAGCCAAAGAAAGATAGTTGTTTTTGATCCGACTCTTAATGAAGCTGCCCGCGATGAATTATTGGCCGCTCATGGCGCCGTGAAAGTAAAAGATTTGTCTTTAATTAATGCTTCGGTGGTTTTACTGCCATCCAAAGTCAATGAAAACGCTTTGTTACAGCGGCCAGGAGTTTTGAGGGTGGATGAGGATGTAACGGTCTATGCCTTAGCTAAACCGGCGCCGGCTCCTCAGCCGTCGCAAGTTATGCCCTGGGGCATTGATCGCGTTGACGCGGAAATGGTCTGGCCTTCCGACAATAACGCCGATCCGGTTAGGGTGGCTGTTGTTGATACCGGTATTTCTGCCAGTCATCCCGACTTGGTTGATAATATCAAAGGCGGCCACAACGCCATTAACCCCGCCAAGAGCTGGAATGATGACAATGGCCATGGTTCGCACGTGGCCGGCACTGTTGGAGCGTTAAATAACGCCGTTGGTGTAGTTGGCGTAGGGCCGTTGGTTGATCTTTACGCGGTTAAAGTCTTGAATCGCAATGGTTCCGGATTTTTGTCCGATGTCATTGAAGGCATTCAATGGTCAGTCGCGAACGGTATGCAGGTGGTTAATATGAGTTTGGGAACATCATCTGACGTTCAAAGCATGCACGATGCCGTTGCCGCCGCGTATAACGCCGGTGTAGTAGTAGTCGCGGCCGCGGGAAATAGCGGTGACGCGGTTGGCTATCCGGCCGCTTATCCGGAAGTAATCGCCGTTTCGGCTACGGACTCTAGCGATAATTTGGCTTCATTCTCTAGCCGCGGTCCGGAAGTTGATTTGGCAGCGCCCGGCGTAAGCGTTTATTCCACTTACAAAGGCACTGGGTACGCTACCCTGTCTGGAACTTCAATGGCTGCTCCGCACGTGACTGGATCAGCCGCGTTGGTTCTTAACACTCCGGTTGGCGCGTATGACGCTAATGGCAATGGTGTTTGGGATCCGTCTGAAGTTCAGCAAAAACTGCAGGATCGCGCGGTTGACCTCGGAGATCTCGGATATGACAATCTGTATGGATGGGGTTTGGTGAACGCGTATAACGCGGTACAGCCGTAACTTTACGAAAAGGATAGAATCGAATAAAATAAAACAAGCACATGGAACTGTGCTTGTTTTATTGCGGGATCGTCTAATGGTAGGACAGCGGCCGATGCCTGTCCCGCTTATAGCTGGGGGATCGTCTAATGGTAGGACATCGCCCTTTGAAGGCGAGTATCGGGGTTCGAATCCCTGTCCCCCAGCTATGTGCGGGAGAATAGAAACTCTGGCAAAAATCGCCAAAGCGTTGGACGATTGGAGTAGATGATCTAATAAAGTAATATGAACAAAAAAGATTTAGGTGCATTTTATACCCCGAAACATGTCGTAAATTACATGCTTGATTTATTGTTGAATTTCGATGAACAAAGCAAATTGCTTGAACCTTGCGGCGGCGATGGGGCTTTTGTATCTGTTGTTTCAGAAAAAAAATTATTAAAACCAAATCAAATTACAGTATGGGACATAAATCCAGAAGTTAAAAATTATATAGAAAAATTTGGTGTTGTATTTAACTTAAAAGATTCATTGCTGGAAACTACTTTTAAGGAGGAAGATTTATTTAACAAAATCAAAAAATTTACACATATTGTTGGTAATCCACCATATCTGAACAAGCAAAGTAGTTATATTAAAAAAAACAAAAATAAATTAAGGAAAATTTATGATGAAATCGGAGCAAATGACACTTATGCTCTTTTTATTTATCTTTGTTGTCATCTTTTAGAAAATAGTGGGCAATTGTGTTTTATTACCAGCGATACTTATTTAACTTTAGGTATTCATAAAAAGTTAAGGAAATTTTTATTGGAGAATTTTGTTATAAAAAACATAATCTTGTGTCCGCCAGATTTATTTAAAAATGTTGGTGCTTTGGTAAATACCTGTATTATAAATTTAGTCAATAAAAAACCAAACAAACAAGATACTATTTTATTTAATGATTGTCGTAATCTAGAAACTGGAAATTATAACGGCAAAGAATATTTTATAAATCAAAGTAATTTGTTAAATTATCCTGATTACATTTTTGATTTTAACGGAAATGGAAAATTGATTGAAAAAATAGAAAAATTTAATAAATTAGTAGATTTTATTGATGGCGGATTAGGAATGCATACCACCAATAATATTAAATTTCTGGGCATCGTTGATTACGGCGGAGTAAGATATGCTAAAAATAGAGTCCAAAATATTGTGTCCATAGATGAGATTAAAAAAGGCGGGTGGAAATTCTATCACAAAAAAGGCGGAGATACAAAGTATTATTTACCAGTAGAATTTTGCTTAAGATGGGACGAAGAATCAATTAAAAATTATAAAATGCCCAAAAATTTTAATTTAAATGATAGCAGACAAGGATTTTTGATTTCTGGCGTTTGTTCGACTTTATCTACGCGCTTGGCTACAAAAGGCGCATTATGGGAAAGCAATAAGGCGATGTGCTTTTTCCCAAAAGATCCAGTAAAATATCCACCGGAATTTTTTGTAGGGATTCTGAATGGCGATTTGTATAATAAAATTATAAAAATACTAAATCATACAAATTCAATACAAATAAGAGATATTAAAAAACTTCCTCTTTTTAATTTCAAAAAAGAAGATATTCAAGAAATTTCCCAAATTGTTAGAAATATAATTAAGCAAAAAAAGAGTAATTTAGATTATGATTTTTCTTTAGAACAAAAAAAGATAAATCAGATTGTTAATTCTTATATTTCATAATTATGAAAAACAGAAAAGTAAAATCTAATAGAGCCCAAGCTGATTATTTTGAGTTGTTGGTTTGCCAATATATTTGTCATTTATATAATGTAACTTTTTCTTATAGCAAGGATTTAGCTAAATTATCAAATAAAATTCTCATATTACCTGATGGCAAAGCAAGATTAAAATTACAAAATAACAACTTTATTAAAATACAACCGAAAATTAAAGAAATTTTAGATTACGAAATAGGCCAAAAAGGCAAGGTCGTAAGAGTAATATGGGTCGGGAGAAATTTACTAATAGAAACTACCTCTGATGTTGATGCAGAGCATATTAACAAACAGAGAACAAGATTTTCTATAAAGTCTATTGCTAATACCGGCACAGGGACACTTAAAAATTTAGGAGCAAGACAAATTAAGAATTTTTTAGGTGTTGATTTTTCTAAACAATATGAAGAAATGTGGCTAAAATTAAGGAATTATTTAAATGACCTTGGAGCTCCACAAGAAAAATTGAAAAAGAAGGTACAAAGAAATCAAAAGTTATTAAAATGGGCAACAGAAAATGGCAGAAAATACCAAATTGAATTAAATGAGCTATGTTTTAATGCCTTCAATTCGTTATCCACGAAAAAGAAAATAGATTTTCTTAATTTCATCACCGATTGTAATGACGATAATTTATATGTAATAATCGTTAATTCTGTTGATGTAATCATTTACAAACCAATAGAAAAGAAGCTAAAAATTATAAAAAGTATTGAAGCGAAAAAGGATAAATTAACCGATGTAGGATATGCGATTTATATTGACGGCAAACCGACTTATAGAGTTCAAACTAATAATACTAATGGAATCGGCATAAGCGCGTATTGCCAAAGAATTTTTTGGATATAAATTAAATAGTAAGGTACGTAGTGCCACGGGCCTGCCTGTGGATTTCTATGTTAATTGACGACGTAACAATTAAAGTTGGGGCTGGCAATGGCGGAAAGGGCGCCGTGGCTTTTAATAAAAATTTAATGAGCTTGGGGCCGGCGGGCGGGAGCGGCGGCAAAGGCGGCAGTATTTATTTTGAGGGCATTTCCGACTTAAATGCCCTGGGACAATTTAGATATGAAAAAGATATTAAGGCGAAAGATGGCGCGCATGGAAGGGGGCAATTCAGGGACGGCGCCGATGGAAATGATCTCATCCTAAAAGTTCCCGTGGGGACAGTGATTCATAAAATCGATGGTTCAACTTCGCCCGCCGAAGAGATATTAAAAATCGGCGAGAGAATCCTTGTCGCGAAAGGCGGCTTGGGCGGGAAAGGAAATTTTCATTTCCGATCTTCAAGAAACACCAGTCCCACGCAATTTCAATCGGGTCTCCCCGGCGAACGCTTTACTTTGCGGCTCGAACTTAAACTTATCGCTGATGTGGGTCTTATTGGTTTACCGAACGCGGGAAAATCCAGTTTGTTAAACGAACTTACAAAAGCGAAGAGCAAAGTCGCGAATTATCCTTTCACGACGTTGGAGCCGAACCTGGGAGCGTATTATGAACTTATTCTCGCGGATATTCCGGGATTGATTGAGGGCGCGTCTTCCGGCAAGGGCTTAGGGATAAAATTTCTCCGCCACATTGAGCGCACGAAAATTCTTTTCCATTTAATTTCCGCGGAATCGGAACGTCCCGCGAAAGATTACAAAATAATCAAAAAAGAGCTGGAAACGTACAACGCGGAGCTTTCAAAAAAGACCGAATATGTATTTTTAAGCAAGAGCGACATGGTGTCGGCAGAGGAAATAAAAAAGAAAATAGCCGCCCTGAAGAAAATCAACAAAAATGTTTTCCCTATTTCTGTCTATGACTGGGACAGCTTAGAAAAAGTAAAAAAGATTTTAAATAAGATCATCGCCGATTTGAAAACCGAACCAAGTTTTAAATAAAACTCCGCCGCCTTTCCTATGGGAAACAGAATAAACCGACTCCGGCGGCCGGTTTTTCTTCGCCCTCGGCGCGCCACTTTTTGTTAACGAACGATTATAACAAAAAGACCGAGCTGGCGTGCCTCCGGGATGTTCCCTACGGAAGGGCGACGGAGCAAAGTATCGTAAAAAAAACTTGACATTGTAGTTTTTTCTTGGTAGTTTACTTTTATAGACTGCGGGGCGCGCCCCGCAGTTATTCATTCTATGGAAATTCGTAATGTTGCCATCATTGCTCATGTTGATCATGGAAAGAGCACGCTCGTAGACGCTCTTCTCCGCCAGTCGGAAACAAATCTCGGGAAAGCGACGGAAAATGAAATGATAATGGACTGGAATGAGCTCGAGCGAGAACGTGGAATCACTATTTTTTCAAAAAATGCCGCGGTGGTTTGGCGCGGGACAAAAATTAATATTATTGATACGCCGGGCCACGCGGATTTCGGCGGCGAAGTGGAACGGGTTTTGAATATGGCGGACGGCTCGCTTCTTCTTGTTGACGCGCAAGAGGGACCTATGCCGCAGACGCGATTCGTCTTAAAGAAAGCCCTCCTCGCCGGGCACGCGATTATTGTCGTTATTAATAAAGTTGATAAAAAAAATGCTCGAGTGAACTATGCCCTTGATAAGGTATTTGAACTTTTTATTGAACTTGGCGCGACCGCCGAACAATTGAATTTTCCGATTATCTATGCCGCGGGAAAACTTGGAAAAGCGGGGCTTTCCCCCGAACTCAATAATATGATAAACATTGAACCGATGTTTGAAATGATCGTGAAACATGTGCCGCCGCCTAAGATACACGTTGATAAACCTCTCCAAATGATGATAGTCTCAATCGTCTATGACAACTATAAAGGACGTATCGGCATCGGACGCGTAGAAAGCGGTTCGTTGCGCGATGGCATGCGAGTCGCGCATATCAATAGGGAGGGCGCGTTAAAAAACCACGCGCTTACTGGCGTTACGACATTTTCCGGACTTACGCGCGTTGAGGCGGATGAGGTGCCTTCCGGGGACATAGCCGCGATTTCGGGCATTGAAAATATAAATATCGGAGACACGATCGCGGACGCCGAACATCCCAATCCCCTCCCCGCAATTTCCATAGAAAAGCCGACAGTTAAAATGATTTTTTCGGTTAATAACTCTCCATTTTCCGGACAAGAAGGAGAGTATTGCACGTCGCGAAATTTGCGCGAGCGTCTTTATAAAGAGTTAGACAATGACGTGGCGCTTATCATAGAGCAAGGATTATCAGCCGATGAATTTATCGTGAGCGGACGCGGCGAATTGCATCTCGCGATTCTGATTGAGAAGATGCGCCGAGAAGGTTTTGAACTTCAAGTTTCAAAACCGGAAGTAATTTTGAAAGAGGAAAACGGCCATACGTTGGAACCGGCGGAAGATGTTTGGATTGAAGTGCCAGAGCAGTACTCCGGAATGCTTATTCAAAAGATGAGCGTTCGGAAGGGCGAACTGAAAAACATGCATGTAGAAAACGGCATCGCGTCCTTTCATTTTTTCATTCCAACGCGAGGGCTGATCGGATTTCGAAACGAATTTTTAATAGAAACCAAGGGGGCCGGCATTATGAATACGCTTTTCGCCGGGTACTTTCCCAAATGGGATGTCGTGGAAACGAATTTACACGGTTCTCTTGTCGTTCATGAAGCCGGCGTTTCCACCGCTTACGCGCTGCTGCGATCGCAGGAACGCGGCGCTATGTTTATCGGTCCGGGCGAGAAGGTATACGAGGGGCAAGTGGTGGGGCAAAACGCGAAACTTGAAGACATTGTCGTAAATGTCTGCAGACAGAAACAGCTTACCAATTTTCGCGCGAAAACCGAGCAGGTTACCGGCGATCTTTTCCCGCCTCGCCGCATGACGCTCGAGCAAGTCCTTGAATATGTCGGCGACGACGAGCTCGTCGAGGTAACGCCAAAAAGCATACGCATCCGCAAACGGATTCTTAGAAACGTTCTCCGCAACAAATTATCATAAATTCAGAATTGGACGTGGTTATCCATTGGAAAATTTTGCTATTTTTTTATACACTATAATAGAACCCAACACGATATTAGTGAATCAATTTTGGGATTCCCTGAAACGGGGTCAATATTTGGGGTTTCGGTCCCG
>Ga0209541_10002772_pt1 | contig 32809 bp, 36 predicted proteins | sample RifCSPlowO2_01_FD_184027 | JGI IMG/M metagenome (GOLD analysis project Ga0209541, IMG submission 184027) | Groundwater microbial communities from Rifle, Colorado - Rifle CSP2_plank lowO2_0.1 (SPAdes) (version 2) | ecosystem: Environmental > Aquatic > Deep subsurface > Groundwater | place...
AAAAAGCTCTGCTTTTTTCTTGGCACAGAAAAATCTGCGGATTTTTCTCTTGTAGTGCGCTTCACAATTCAAAAACTCGCCTTCTAGGCAAGTACCGTAAAAACCACGGGCTTTCGCCCGTGGATAGGTGCGAGCGGCGAGTTTTTGTTATATTTCATCATACTTTATCATACTTTTTAAACCTTCACCCAATCATGCCCGATAGCAAAAACAAGGCAACGCTCAATAACATTGCGCCGCACCAAACCCATTTGCTCCAGTGCCAGACCTTCTGGCCGTCAAGTATCATGAACGGAAGGAGATTGAAGATTGCAAGCCAGCTATTCACCCACGCAGCAGTCTTGAAGACGGAAAGCGGAGCGAGTGAGAACAGCGCGATGAACAAAATCGTGAGTGCGTTGTTGACAAGCGGGCCGGACAGCCCGATTTTTCCCATCTTTTCAGCGTTAATGTGCAGCTTTTTCAACGCAAACCCGTGTTTTGTTTCCTTAATTGGCGCAATCATGGTAGCGCCCGGCGCTGCAAAAACAAAACCTCCGCGCGAGAAGAAGGCCATGCCAACCGCAAGCAACAGGCCAAGGGGCCACATCCTGAATTCTGCCCATAAGCCATACTTCTCGGCAGCGAATTTGTGGCCTAGCTCGTGCAGCACAAATGCAAACCCGACTGCGACGAGAGTTTCAAAAAAATATTTCGGCCGATAATTAAAAAAGCTGCCGGATGAAAATATTTCCCTGCTGAACAAAATAAGGGAAAATGCAAAAGCCAAAGCAAGAAGAGCTATGAAAATGTGCTTCAATTCGGTTTCCGAAGTCCTAAATTGCCTCATTTGGTCCGTCCTTCGTTTTTGGTTATTCGTCTTTCGTATTTATTGTTCTCAACCGCACGTATAAAATTGCTTATTTTTCGTGCAGCACAATCTAAATCTTCATTTATTATAGAAAAGTTTTCATCGGTTAAGTATCTTAATTCATTACTTAAAGTTAGAAAATGAACGCATTCGTTGATTGACCCCAATGCAGTATAAAGGAATTTTGAAAAATCTTTATTTGTATGCCTGCCACAACCTTCTGCAATGTTTGCGCCAATGGATGCGCTGGCACGGCGAAGTTGAGAAATAACTCCATAACGTTCGGCTTCGGGAAAATTATCTGTAAGATTGTAAATTTTTTTTGCTATTTCCTTTGCTTCTCGCCAAACTTCTAGGTTCTTGAAATTCTGCATCTTGCTTTCATTCGGTGTCTACTGTCTTTCGAATGACGAAAGACGAACGACGATTAACAATATCATATTAAATTTTCACACTCACTACATTGCTCCACTTTTCCTTTGTCATTGAGACGCCATAAATATTGTCAGCCTCGCCGATGACTGCGTCATTGTGCGTGATAATCACGATTTGTGCTTTCTGCGAGTATTCCTTCAGGAGCTTTGCAATCTTTTCCGAGTTTACCTTGTCAAGCGCGGCGTCAATCTCATCGAGTAGGTAGAACGGGGCTGGCTCGTGCTCCTGGATTGCAAAAATAAACGCAAGGGCAACAAGCGTTTTCTCACCGCCGGACAGAGAAGCGAGAGAGGTATGCCTGCCAGCCTCATCTTTTATCTTAACTAATACGCCGCCCTCAAAAGGATTCTCGTAATTTTCCAAGTCAAGTGCCGCGTGGTTCTTGTCAGCAATCTTTGCGTGAAGCTCTTTGAACTTTGCAGCAACGCCGTTGTATGAAGACATGAACGCGTCCTTCTTTTTCTTTTCTATTTCATTAATCACTTCAAGTATGTCGTTCTTTTCGGAAGAGAGCTTGTTGACCTTGCCAGCAAGATTTTCGTATTCCTGCTGGACCGCCTCGAAAATCTCAAGGGCGCGCATGTTCACAGTTCCAAGTTGGGCGATTTTTTCATTCAGCGCGCGGATGCGGCGTTTTGCCTCTTCAATATTTTTTATGTTCTCTGCAGGCGTTACATCCGCGAATGGCTCAAGCTCCTGCTTCAGCGCAGCAAACTCGGCTTCGTGCTGCGCCCTTTCAATTGCAAAATTATTTTTTTCCTGCTCAAGCTTTGCAACTTCAAGCTGCAGATTGTTGTATCGTGTTTCTTCGTCGCGCTGCAACACGCCGGAATTGTTTTTTTCCGCGAAAAGCTCTTTCAGCTGTGCGTGGAATTTTTCTTCTTCCTTTTCTTTCTCTCCTAATTCGCGGTCAAGCCTCGCAAGCGCCTTTTCCTCTTCGCTGATTTGCTTTTCAAAACCCTTCCTTTCTTTTTCAAGCCCGTTGATGACTTTGATGATGTTCTCTTTTTCCGGCAGGAGCGCGTTTTCCAATGTCGCAATGGCTGCAGCGAGCTGTGATTCCACCTCGGACTTGCGGGCAAGAATCTCCTGCAATTCTTTCTTGCCGGAGCCGAATAATTTTAATTTCATGGAATTGAGCCTGCCAGCTTTTTCCTTAATCTCGCTTTCCAGCCTTTCGCATTCCTTGCCAGCGCCATGCGTTTCAGACTCAATGCCAGATTTCTTCTTTTTTAACTCGGAAATTTTCTTTTCCAGAGCCTCGGCGTTCTTGTCAAATCCCTTCGTGAGTTCTGCGCGGCCTTCAAGCTCTGATTTTTCCTTTCGCAGCCCGTAGATATTTTCGCTAATCTCAGTGCGCTTTTTTTCCGCTTCTGAAATGTTTTTGCTTATCAGCTGCAAATCAGATTCAAGCTTTACGAGCATGCCCCGGAATTCGTTTTTCTCAAAGCTCAGGCCTATGCCTTTCTCGCGGAATCCGCCGGTAATTGCGCCGGACTGCTCAAACAAGTCGCCCTCAACAGTAACCATCCTGTATTTGCCAGTGCCAAGGGACTTTGCAGTCTGCATATCATCTACGACAAGCGTGTTCCTGAAAATATATCGGAAAATCTTTTTGTATTTTGATTCGCACGTGATTAAGTCCGAGGCAAGGCCGATGACGCCGGGCCTCGTGGGCGCGTCAGCAGGCTCATCAACCACGAGCTTGTCAAGCGGAAGGAAGGTAGCAATTCCGGCTTTTGCATTCTTCAGGACTTGGAGGCACTTGATTGCAGTGTCAGAACCATCGACAACAATGTATTTCATCCGGTTGCCTGCCGCAACACTCAGCGCCGCAGCATATTCCTTATCAACCTTGCCAAGCTCTGCCACTGTGCCGAGAATTCCGGGAATTTTTTTCTTTTGCGAGAATAATTCCTTTATCGCCCTGTCCCTCAGCAGTATGTCCTGCACCGAGCTTTGTGCCTTTGTTTTCAGAAGTTCCTCTTCCTTTTTTATCTGCTCTTTCTTCAGCTCCCCAAGCTCCAGGGCAAGCTTTGAATCATGTGATGCCTGCTTATTTATTTCCTCGCCGAGTTCCTTGTAGCGCTTCTCAATCTTCCGCGAGTCAAACTTGTCAAGCTCTGCTAGCTTTTCCTCTGCTGATGCGAGTTCGTGCTCAATGATTGTTAGTTCTGCAGAAAGTTTTGCCTTGGTGTCTTTCAGCCCGAGCAGCTCGCCATTTAATTTCCCGAGTTCCCTGTCAAGAGCGGCGGCCTTCTCATCCAATGACTCAAGTTCTGAGCTGTCCGCGTCTTTGCCGGACTCTTCAGCGTCAAGGATTTTCTGCCGCTGTTTCTCCAGCTCAGCGCGCTCCTTTTCCTTTTCTTTTATTTTATTGCCCAAATCGCTGAGGTTTTTCTCTAATCCGTTTTTCCTGTTCTCGATATCCTTAATCTGCGTTCCAGAGTTTGCTATTGAAATCCTGAGCTTCTCCGCGCTAAGGCGTGTTTCGTCAAGCTGTTTCTGCAGGGTGCGCGCATCCTCGCCGCCCTTCTTTTCGATTTCTTTTTCGAGATGCAGGACTTTTTCCTTTAGCTGGTGGATTTTTTTCTGCGCGATTTCCAATTCCAGCTTGAATCCTGAAATATTGTTTTCGCGCTTTTCAATTTCCGCAAGCACCTTGTTCTTCTTTGCGTTTGCAGAGTCCATGCGCAGTTTTATCTCCGCGGCCTGCGCTGCCGCAAGCTCAGCTTTCATAGACCTGTGCTGCTCCGCGCCGCGCTTTTCTTCCTCAAGATTTTTCATGTAATTTTCTTTTTCTGACAGCACGATTTGCGACTCTTTCAGCTTGTCATCAACCTTTGAAAGCTCGCTCAGGGCCTTGAACTTACGCTCTTCATAAACGCCGATACCGGCAATCTCCTCGACAAGCTGCCTTTTTTCTATTGGCTTCATGCCAACGAAGTGTTCTATGTCGCCCTGAAGAATTATGTTGTGGCCTTCCGGATGCACACGCACGAGCGAGAGAAGCTCCAGAAGCTCCTGCCTTGTTGCGTTCTTTCCGTTGATTTTGTACTGGGTAGTGCCGTCTTTTTTTATCCGCCTGCGGACCTCAACGCTTTTTGCAGTAAAGGGAAAAACGCCGCCGGAGTTGTCCAGAACAATTGATGTCTCTGCCTCGCCTGCTGTCTGTGTTTTTCTCTTGAAGATTAAATCCGAAAAATTCTCTGCGCGCAGGTCCTTGGAGGACATCCTGCCAAGAATAAAGCAGAGCGCATCAAGCGTGTTTGATTTTCCAGAGCCGTTAGGCCCAATTACCGCATTCAGGCCTGGCGAGAAGTCCAGCGAGACTTTTCTGCCAAATGACTTGAATCCGTTAAGGTGAAGGCTTGTTATGAAAGTTTTCATTTTATTATGGCCGCTCCTTAGAGTTTGTGCAATATTTTATGTTGCTTATAAATATTTGCACTCTTGCATGGCAGGCTGTTGGTTTCGGCTATTGGCTGCTAGTTTTCTGCAGCCCAAAGGCTTTTAAAGTATTAATATGCCATATTAACATTAATGTAGTAAAATGGTAATCCCTGGATTCGTAATATCAATGCTGACATTCCCCGGCGTAATTGTGCACGAGCTAGGCCACAAATTCTTCTGTGATTTATTTGGCGTGCGGGTTCACGAAGCAAAGTATTTCAGGCTTGGCAACCCGGCAGGCTATGTTGTGCACGACATTCCAAATGAATTCAAAAAGACTTTTTTCATTGATATCGGGCCGTTTATAGTTAATACTGCTGTGGCTCTGTTGATATTTTCCGCTGCACGGCTGTTTAGCTTGCAAGGCTTGCTGGGAAGTTTCCTTTTGTGGCTTGGCATTTCTGTTGGCATGCACGCGTTCCCAAGCTCTCATGATGCGAAAGTCCTTTGGGCAGAGAGCAAAAAACACCTGTCGCGCGGCGACTTTTCCGCAGTAATTGGCTTTCCGTTTGCAATTTTTATTTTCATAGCAAACATACTTTCAATCGTATGGTTTGACTTAATCTACGCCCTCGTGCTTTTTGCCTTGGTTTCTTTGGTAATTTAATTAGTAGGTTTTGCGCAGCCGAACAATATAATTAATGTTAGCAATGCTTAAAATCCTTAGCTAGCACTAAAATACATGGCCACAGACACCGCGGGCAATGAGAAGCAGTACAAGATAGAAATAGAGGGCAGCGCCAAGGTCATTAAAGTTGACTTTAGCGGCTCCATTTATTCGCCGTCAATTGAGGACAGCCCGGAAATAATGGCCAGAGTCTTTGACGTTTTACTTGAATCCGGGGCAGTCCAGAAGATTTCCTTTATCCAGCGCGAGGAGTATGTTTACAGCAAGGCGCAGGCAGACATGCTTTACGAGATTGTTGAATTTTATAAGCAGCAAATCAAGGAGGGCGGCCTGCTGCAGCTTGGCCACCTGCGCGGCTCGGAATGCGAAAAATATGCTTTGGCATGGCATGACTTTCTGAACAAGAATGTCCTGCAGGGGCTGAAGCAGGACCCGATTGGCTCGTATGTTGAAATCAAGCGCAGGATTCGGGAAGAGCAGATAAAACAAAAAGAGGTTCCGAATTCGGAAGAAGCAATTTGCGCGCAGGCATTCCTGCAAATCTTGCAGGCACTTGCCACTGCTCTTGAGAAAACAAAACTCATCAGGCTTGCCGGGCCTTATCTGGCTGGCTATAAAGCGGGAGGCCGCGAAATCTATGCAAGGTTTTTCAGGCCGTCTGTCCAGCCTTTTTTCATTTACACAAAATTAGTCACGCAATATCCTGCGGGCGCTGAGGAGATTGATTCTTATGAGATTGCGGAAGATGCGCGCGTCCTGATTTTAAAAGTACCGCATGATGTCCGGCTGGTTTATCACATCATGCCTGCAGAGTTTAACCTTGCGGAAGACAGGTATGCGCTGCTTACTGCAGCACGCGAAGTCCTGGCGGAGCACAGGCCTGAGCGCTCTGAGTTTGCAAACACAGAAAGGACACGGGAAATTTTTTTCAGCATTAGCAGGGATTTGCTTTCTGACATTGCGCGCGAGCGCGGCATAAAACTCAGCAATGATGAGCTTGCACAGCTCGCAACAATTCTCGTGCGCTACACAATCGGCTTCGGCCTGATAGAAATAATTTTGTCAGATGAAAAAATTCAGGACTTGGTTGTTAACTCGCCGCTTGGCGCAAACCCGATTTCAATAATTCACGCGGACTATGGCGAGTGCAAGACAAATATCGTGCCATTGCCAAAAGAAGGCGAGTCATGGGCAACAAAGCTGCGCCTGATTTCCGGCAGGCCATTGGACGAGGCAAACCCAGTTTTGGATTCCGATCTGACTCTTCCGTATGCAAGGGCGAGAGTTGCCGCACTGCAAAGGCCTTTGTCACCGGCAGGCTATGCGTTTGCATTCCGAAGGCACCGCGATAAATCATGGACACTGCCGCTTTTCATAAAAGTAAAGATGCTTACGCCCATGGCAGCAGGCCTGATTTCTTTTTTAGCAGACAATGCAAGGACAATGCTCATTGCAGGCACGAGAAGCGCAGGCAAGACCTCGTTGCTCGGCGCGGTTTTGGTTGAGCTTTCAAGAAATAATAGGATAATAACATCGGAAGATACTCTCGAGCTTCCAGTGGACCAGCTTAGGCATCTTGGCTATGATATTTTATCTATGAAAACCCGTTCTGTGATTACCGGAGCTGAAGCGGAAGTGCCGGCAGAGCAGGCCATACGAACTGCGTTGCGTTTGGGGGATTCGGCATTGATTCTCGGGGAGGTCCGTTCCGTAGAGGCGCGCGCACTTTATGAGGCAATGCGCGTCGGCGCGCTTGCAAAACTGGTTGCGGGAACAATCCATGGTGATTCTCCCTACTCTGTTTATGACCGTGTTGTAAATGACTTGGGCGTGCCGAAAACAAGCTTCAAGGCAACCGACATTATTCTGGTGGCAAACTCAGTCACCTCGCCGTCAGGGTTAGAGCAGTGGCGCAGGCTGACAAATATTTCTGAAGTGCGAAAGTATTGGACCGAAGACCCGCTGGCAGAGAAGGGCTTTGCAGATCTGATGGCATACAACGCAAAAAATGATGTAATAGAGCCGACAGATGTTCTGCTTGAAGGCGAGTCAGAGATACTGAAGGCAGTCGGCGGCCGCGTAAAGGAATGGGCAGGCAACTGGGATGCAATCTGGCAGAACATTGAGCTTCGCGCCAAGGTAAAGCAGGCACTTGTAGATACATCAAACACATCAAAAAATTCTGAGCTTCTTGAAGCCCCGTTTGTGATAAAGGCAAACGACCAGTTCCACAAGATTTCGCAGGCTGTTGCAGAGGAGGTTGGCACAACAGAGCCTACAAGAGTATTTAATATCTGGAATGACTGGCTGAAGGGGGAAGTGAAGAAAGGTCTTAAGTCATAGGTCTTAAGTCTGCTGTCCTAACGGTCTCATGTCATAAGTCTGCCGTCTTAGGTTTGCATGCCGTGAACCAAAAGTTTTAAAAAGTTAGTAACTTAAAGTAACTAAAGGTAACTCATGGTACAAAATTTCAAAAAGTTGGCTGTGTATAATGAAGCGTATCAGTTAAGTAAAGAAGTATATGATACTATTCATAATATCAAAGGACATTTTAGACTTAAGGAGCAGCTTTTTGGAAGCACAACATCAGTACCTGCAAATATTGCAGAAATGGCGGCTATGCTGAATAAAAATCAGCAAGCGCAGAAAGTCCGTATTTGTATTGGCGAATGCAATGAAACAGAATTTTGGCTGGATTTTTGTAAAGATTGCAGTTTAATACAGCAAGAAAAATATAATAATTATTGCAACAGAGTCAATAAAATCAGGCGAATGTTGTTTGGTCTCATACAATCAATAAAAGCAGATAATATGCAAAGTGAATTTAAGACCTAAGACCGCAGACGGAAGACAGCGGGTGCAAATGGCAGCAAAACCAGTAAAAATAAGCGAAGATTTGTATAAGCAAATAGTAAGATTAATATCAAAACCAGATTTTAAATACAAATACCCATCAATATCAGCATTTGTCAACGAGGCAGTTTATAATAAGCTAAAAGAAATCAAAACGCATGGAATATTTGGAAAAATAAGAATATGATTGAGATGGACCTAACAGAAAAATACAGGCAGAGGATTGAACGGGAATTGGGCAGCGAGGGCGCTGAAGGGCAAGCCATCTCCACATCCTACTCGGACGAATACAGGAAATTCAAGGAAGAGCAGGCAGGCACTGTGCATTTATTTTACGAGCGTGCGTGCAACGCCTCGCAAAACATTTTCCGGACCCAGATTTCGCAGGCAGACATAGATAAGATTGCCCCTGCCATTAAGCTGGCTCACCTCAACATTGCGCCGGAAGGTGTGTATGCGTTTACGTATTTAACTGTTCTCGCAACAATCGCGCTGTCCTTTGTGCTGTTTGCAGTTTCTGGATTTAATCCTTTTATTGTCATCGTTGGCCTGCTTGCCGCTATCAGCCTTTTGCTTTACCTTCCGTCTGTGCCAAAGCAAATCCTTATGGGCTGGCGTGCCCGCGCATCCGACCAATTAGTTCTTGCGGTTTTGTACATGGTAATTTATATGCAGCACACCCCGAATCTTGAGCGCGCGATTAAGTTCGTTGCGGAGCATATTTCGCCGCCGCTTTCACTTGATTTCATAAAAATTTTGTGGGACCTAGAATCCCGCGTATATACTTCCGCGACAGAGGCAGTTGAGGATTATGCGCAGACCTGGAAAGACTATGATGATGAGTTTATTGAGGCAATCCATTTGATTGAATCTTCCCTGTATGAGCCAAGCCCTGAAAGAAAGAAGCAGATTCTGGACGAATCAGTGAAGGTAATCCTGGACAGCACGCAGGACCATATGCTCACATTCGCACATAACCTGCAAGGCCCAATGGAGGCGCTGCACATGCTTGGTGTTGTCCTTCCAGTCATGGGCTTGGTTATGCTGCCGATGATTTCCGCATTCATGGGCGCGGCGATAAAATGGTACTTAATTGTTGCGTTGTATAATGTCATTCTGCCATTGTCAGTGTATGGCATTGGCCGCTCAGTGCTTTCAACAAGGCCTGCTGGGGCGGACACGACAGATGTTTACGCGTTTATGAAAAAAAAGTATGAGTCGCAAAATAACATGCGGAATGCTGGATTGAGTGCGATGTTATTTTTTGCGGTGGCAAGCCCTGCGCTTATTTACTTTGCAGGCCTCGCGCGGCTGTCAGGCGACGCTCTCCGCAAGGCATCATTCTCGCAGCTCGCTGTTTTTTCAAGCCTTGACCTGATACTGGCGGCAGGCCTAGCGCTCTGGCTTTATTATTACCTTTCTGTTTCCAAGCTGATTAAGGTCAAGAAGCAGATTGAAAGCATGGAATCTGAATTTGCATCTGCGATTTTCCAGCTCGGCGAGAAGCTTGAGGAGCGCAAGCCGCCGGAGATTGCGATTGGCGAGCTTGCAGAGACAATGAAGTCCGCAGATGTTTCAAAATTTTTCCAGATAATTATCGTGAACCTGACGCAGCTTGGCGCGGGATTGAGGGATGCAATCTTTGATGAAAAGTCGGGCGCGCTTTCATACTATCCGTCTGCTTTGATAAAGAGTTCAATGTCCTTGTTTGTTGAGGGAGTAAAGAAAGGGCCGGAGATTGCAGGCAGTTCCCTGCTGATAATTTCAGATTATCTGCGCGCCGTGAAACGGGTTACAGAAAGGATGCAGGACCTTCTTGCAGATACAGTAAGCTCAATGGTGTCGCAGGTCAAGGTATTTATTCCGGTTATTTCAGGAATCGTTATCGGGCTTGCTGTCCTTACAAGCACAATCCTGCTGAATCTAGGAGAACAACTGAAGGGCGCTGCTGCTTTGGGTGGCGAAGGCGAGGCAGCGGCGCCAATTGGCGGCGGCCTTACTGATATTTTCCAGATTGACGATATGCTTCCAAGCCCGCTGTTTCAATTAACAGTAGGCATTTACATCCTGCAGCTTGTCTGGCTGCTGTCATTCCTCTTGTCCGGAATTATTTACGGGCATGACGAGATTGAAGAAAGGTGGATGATGGCACAAAACTTTTTGGTCGCGACAGTTTTATATGTCATAATCACTTCGGTAACAGTGCTTCTGTTCAACGCACTTGCAGCGCCGATAACAAACATAGCTTTCGTGGAGGGGCAATGAAAGAATGGATTAAACAGACCGCGATAATAATCATAGAAGTAGTTGCAGTTGTTGTTGCAGTTGCGCTGCTGTACTTCACAATTGGAAGGTATTTATGAAAAACAAAAAAGCAGACTTCTTTGTTGAGAACCTGCCATTTGTAATAATAATTATAGTTGTTTTGGTAATTGTTTCAATTTTGATTTATACAATTTACAAAGGAGGGCTTGGCTTTATTGCAAATCCGCCGACAAAGTCGCTGAAGATTTGAAATGGCAATGAGAAAGATTTACGGAAGAAAAGGAGTCAGCGAGGCCCCGGGCTTTCTGTCAATGGAAGTCATACTGCCGGCTGTTGCGGGAATAATTATTGTATCATTTATTATTATCCCTTTTATCGCATCAATCATGCCGACAGATGCAAGGGCAGACATCGGGCTTGCTGAGAGATACTGCAACATGAATGCGGGGGTCAGGAATGCAATAATGGGCGGCGCAAAATGGGTTATGCCGCTCTGGTTCTGCCATGAGCGTTCTGTAAAGGTTGATGCAAACAACTGGGATGTCTGTGACCCGGATGGTAAGTTTGAACTTGAAAAGATGGCAAAAGAAGATGATAAGGAGTATGAAGCCACAAGACGATGTGCAGCCCAGCAGTTCTACAATCTCGGGAAAAGATGCTGGTATATGTACGGGCAGAATAGATTTAACATGCAAGCACTTGAGATTTTCAGGACAGGCTGTTTCAAGGCAACTGTCAGGGATTTGCAAGGGACGATTGGCGAAAGTGAGTTAACGGATGCTTCAATAAGAGCGGACGGGTGTAAGTATTTGCAGAACAGCGCAGGGCCAAAGAAGTGCGGAAGTTATGACGGTATGGACTTTGCAGATTGGACTACGACTGCAGAAATTAAAACTGGAAAAACACATTATATTTGTTTTGATGATGCTGGTGGCGGGCACGACCAGATAGATTACAGAGAAAATCCCTGTTAAATTTGTTTTATTGTATTTTGCCCGGCACTGTTTACGGAATCGTAAATTGGCCCAATCACATTTATAATATCTGTTGATGTATCTAACGGCAAAACATAAAATAAATATACCGAGCTTGGCCCGGCCGCGCTGACTACTTTGGGATTAATAACAAGCATTGATATTTTAACACGTTTACCTTCTAGTTCTTGCCATGGTTTCCACTTATCTGATCCGTAAGGTATGTCTGCAGTGAAAATTATATCTCTTTTGCCTTGTGCAGATTCTAATCCGACAGCAGCATAGCCATATCTGCCACTACTACCCCCGCCCGGAACCACCTCTTTAACAACATCCACAATAGTCACAGTTTCATTAATTTTATGTGTTGTTTCAGCCTTTATTATTTTATTGTATGCTTCGTAAGATTCTGGGTTGATTTCCCTAGTATCAGTAAAAGTCCATTCCTTTGTGGCTAGCTCATAAAGCGTTGGATATGTTTTTTGTTTAGCAGGCGGAGCACTCGTACATCCCGCAGTTGAAAGCCCAAAGGCAACAGCAGCACCGGCGAAAACTATGGTTTTAAGAAAGCTCCTGCGATCCATCCCGCTGGCTCTTTCTTCTAAATACTCATAAACCCGCCTTCCATTGAATGCCATGATTTTCCTATCAAAACTAGTTTTTTAAACATTTGGGTTCCTTGGGTTTTTCAGGCGCTTGTATGTGTAGGTTATTTGTCCTTCCAATACTTTGGGCCTTTGCCGCAGCTTCTTGTATTTTACAGTTGTGCCGTTGAACACGCTGACAAGGGATGGCGGCCCGCTGTTCTTCTGCCTGCCCAACAAGTGCATTATGCCGGCATCGTCAGTGTAAGCCTGGTTTTGGCGAGCCACAGGCTCTTCAGTTGCCTGCCTTATTTCTCCGCGAATCATGCCGTAAAAGCCAGCCTCAAGGCTGTAAAGCCTGCCATGGCCCCTCTGTTCGGCATGAGTGAAAAGACATGCATTTTTCGCCCTGATAAATGCCGAATATACATCGGATGTTACGGTATTTATGACGCGCGCAAATCTTTCATTGATAGTTTCTGATATTGTCCTTGCCGGCACAGGGTCATTGCCCAGCAATATGAGCGCATAAGTTGAGTAGCATACAACCCGTTCCTCCAATACCATCATGCAGATATTAGCTTAAAAAAGTATTAAACCCTTTCTATGCAAACTATTATATACCGCTGTGTTTAATTTGCCTTGATGGCCGCAACAACGAAAAACTCAAAAAAGGCAACAGAAACCATAACATTTATCCTCATCGTGATTGGGGCAATCATATTCCTTGCAGTGCTTTTGTATTTCCTGCTTGGCTCTTATTCGTCAGGCGTCAGCACATACGTAAAAACTTACATACTTCCATTTGGCGGAAAATAACATGATTGATAAAAACAAAAAGGCACAGATAGAGAAGTGGATTGTCTGGATAATCATCGGGCTGATAGGCTTTGCAATTATTGTTGCCATTGCGCTGGGCTGGCTCGGCAAGGGATTCAACCTTTCTCTTGGCCAGCTCAAGCCGCCGTCACTGCCGAAGTAGTTATGAAAAAATGCGCGAAACCAGAGAAAAATTGCAGTGCAATTTTTCTCTGCCAAGAAAAACTCCGTAGAGTTTTTCTCTGGACTCCGCGCTTCAGCGCGGGGATGAAGCGCGCATTTTGTCAGATCTCCAACTCGCCTTTCTAAGCGAGGCGCGTGAAAACCCCGTACTTCAGTACGGGGAATAGCGCCGAGCGGCGAGTTGGAGTTATGTATTATTACGGCGATATATTTATATATGCCCTCTTATTAACGTTAACAGGAGTCAAAATGGCCACAGGCAAAAAAGCTCAGGGACTGCCACTGAATTTAATTGTATTGGCAGCTATAGCAGCGCTAGTCTTAGTGCTAGTAATAGCGTTCACAGTCGGCGGAAGCGGCACCTTTTTCGGAAAGATATACAAAGGCGGAACAACCGCAGTCGGCGATGAATTAACTGTTGTGAAATCAACCTGCACATCTTTATGCGATCAGGCGAAATTAGCAACAACAGATGCCGCATACAAAGGCTCAAGCTACTGCAAGCGGACGTTTAATGTTGACCTGGACAGCAGCGGCGCAACCGGCGGGTTTGATGTAAACGGCAATGTAAAGGCAGGCGACAATTACAATGCCAAGAAGGCAATGGAGCGCGGATTGACATGCGGCTCTGCTGAACTCGGGGTTGCCTGCGAATTGCTAATAGGTGACGTGGCAGCAAGCTGTTAAGGAAAATGAAAAAAGCCCAGGGACTGCCGATAACAACAATAGTTTTGGCAATAGTGGGCTTGCTTGTTTTATTTGTTTTAATTGCTTTTTTTTCTGGCGGGTTTGGCAAGGCAGCCCGTACAGCCACCCAGGTTTCAGGCGGCGAATTAGAGGCTAAAATAACAAATGCGAGAAATCAATGCTCACAGCTTTGTTTACAGGCATCTCCGCAGGATGTGCCTGCGCAAAAGGTTTCTGTGTATTGTAAAAAACCGATTTGGATAGATTTGAATGGAGATAGTAAGGTTGATAATAACGCAGATAATCCTGTTACAAAGGAAACTGGACTGGATGGCAAAGGCCTTAGCGGAACTTGCGTTGAGCCATCAGATGGCGACGAACTGCTCTGTTGCTGGCAAGACCCAATAGGTTCGCAATGCCCTGGCGTGCCATCGTGCTTTTAGTTTTTCTTTTTCTAAATTACTTCTCAGTAATCGCATCCCTATTTTAATTATCAGCAGCGTTCAAGACTATGCGCGGAAAAAAAGCAGTTGAGATGAGGTATATTGTGCTTGCAATCATATTTCTTGTTGCAATCTTCGCGTGGTTTGCTATTTTCAGCGGCCTGGCTGGAGGGGCAGGCAAGCAGACAGCAATAACAATCGGCGGAGTGAATTACGCAACACCGAATGTTTACGAGACTCTGTTCGGACTTGGCATAACTTTCGGGGCCTGCGAGCAGCTTGGCTTAACTGGGGCAGTTGGCCTGCAGGTCGGGGAAAATGATGTTTGCTGGAGCCCAACTGCGCCGAGATATTCCACAGAATCATCTCCCACATTTTTCTGCCCAGAGTTAAGCCATGTGCAGAAAGTGATTTACGATCTTGACAAAAGCAAAGATGTTACATTTTATATTAAAGAAAGGGATACCGGAAGCGGCTCGGATTTAATAACGCCAATTTCCGGTGCGGTAACAAAAGATAATGTAGAGGCAGACATACAAAGCAAAGGCGAGTATCGCGGCATAGGATTTATTGCAAACACTGCAGACAAAACAGTGAAATTCAGTGATAATAAAATTGTTGTCAATAAAATTACCTGCTCAGAAGTCAGGTCTGTTGATTTGGAGCCATTGCTGGGCTTTGACAGAACTTTTATAGACTTCAAGACCGGCGAGCAGGCCGAGATTATTCCGAAATACATAAATCATGGCGACCCGGATGCAACATGCGATGGCGCAAAGATATATCTTTACTATAAAAAGTGGAATACCAATGACGCGTGGGGTTTGTTCGAAACCCTGGATTTGCCAGAGACATGCGGGCCTGCATTTGAAAACTTTCCGCCGGTTTATTTCACGCCACAGGAGGCAGGCATGTATTCGTTCTTAGCAACAATCAGCGGCGTGCCGGATGAAAGCGATGAAGCACAAAAAAATAACGATGTTGAAAATACCGCGCCGGTTGTTTCGTATAACTATAAATACGAAGGCTATGCTGAGCCGCAGTCCAGCTATGCTTCTGACATAGGAACATTTTGGTCAGCTAGGTACTCAACAACATACAATGTGCCTGCCTGCTATATAGTGCCTGATAACAGGGATAATAAATATATCATTGCCCCCGGCCCGTACGCAGTGGAAATAAATGGCAAAGATACTAGTTCTATTGCGCTTGCAGTGTCACAATTCCCTGACGATGGCTATGCCAGCCGCGTTTCAATGCTGCCGCCGGAAACACGCGTACGAGAAGAAAAATATTTCTTAATGGAGCCTTCGTTTATGTATTACATTCGCCCCGGCGTCAATCCGAGTTCTGGCGCGGCGGTGTGCGGATGGTTTTTGGACCCAAATAATAAAGCCAATGATAATGATGATTCGCACATAGGCAATACCTTAACGATTTATGCGCTGAATGACCAACCCACTTATGAGTGCAAGCCATCGCGAAATACAGACCCGGAAATCTCTTTAAGTTCCGGCGAGAATACTGTTTGCTGGTATGTAACAGGCAAGCATAAAGGCTTAAAGTCAGCTGACTTCAAATGCCCACCCGGAAAAACAGTGCAGAAAGCCAAAATGTCGTATTTCGTGGAAAAGCCTGCAGATAAATTATATATCAGGAATAGCGCGACACAGGCCGTTGTAAAAGATCTTACTGCGGATTTGGGCCAGACATACGGGGGCGAAGTGGATATATCAAATGCCGGCGCGAATAAAATATCTTTCCAATCTATTACGAAGGATGGTGTGGAAAGAAAACTGGATGACATTCGCGCCCACGCTATTTTTTGCTCTTAATTGCATCCCTTCAATAGCCACAAACGCTTTTATTTATATGGATTGAGATTGTTTCATGCGCATCTGCTCAAAGAAATCACAAGGCCTGCCAGTAAGAACACTCGTTATCATGATAGTTGCCCTTGCCGCGCTGGCTTTAGGAATTATTATTTATCTGAGTCTGCAATCCAGCGCATCCAGCAAGTCAGGGACGCTCGTCGCAGGGACAGATGCATCTGTTCCGAATAATTACGAGCAGCTTTTCGGAAAGTCAAATATTCTTGGCTGCTTTGAGGACTATTACGAGAATGTCAGGCAGGGCCGGCCTTCGGAAAATGAGCTGCAAGCTGGTGAGAATGATATTTGCTGGACTCCGCCGCCGATTTACGGAAAGGAATCTGAAAGTGTATCGCGCGCCGGATATGCCTCAAATATTTACTCATGCCCTGCTGGCCAAGTAATTGGGAAAGTAGTATTTGCACAGGAGCTTCAGGACGAGAACGATGCAATTAATATTTTTGCAAGTGATGAAAATTTTAAAACAGTTTATAAGTATGCGCAGGCAGGGCCGCGGGCATCAAACGAAAACAAGGAAATAGATATCTCGGCTGGAACGGCAAAGCACATACAATTTTTATTAACCATGGCAGATTCTGCGGCCACACAGCACTATGCACATCAGTTTGCAGGCATAAAAGTAAAATCAATTGAGTGCATTACGCCGGAATTTGACCTCGTGCCCATGCTTGGCATCAGCAATAATATTATTGATAATTCTGGCGCCGCTAAAAACGGAGACGCAACAATAACATGGGGATACTGGACGCGGGGCAAACTGGATACGATCTGCAATACTGGCAGTGATAATGAGATCGTGGAATTGCGAATGACAAACCTTCTGACTGGCATAAAAACCACGGAGCAGTTTGCTATGCCGCAGCAATGCGGTGCGCAGGCACACAAAACATATTTTCTGAAGCCCGGAGCTGGAGGGCTATATAAATTTGAAGTATTTGTTGATAGCCTGCGCTGGACTGATGAAAGCACAGGTAAGACGGGAATCGGCTTTATTTCCGAAAGCAATGAAAACAATAATTTTGCAAACGGCGATGTAATTTCAACGATTTATACGCATACGATTAATCTTGATGCAAGAGCCGCTGCAAATGATTTGGATGAAGCGCGCAATTATGACTCTAATTCTGGCGACTTCGGCTTTCCATCGCAGTGCTATGCCGGCGAAGGCACTGGCAGGGCAGGCAAATATGTCCTCATACCTGGCGACAGCCAAGTTGCGTTCAGCGGGCTAAAGACAGACAAGATTTACGGTTACATTGCCGGCGGGATTGAATATTCCGCAAATGAGTTTGAGATTTATCCAAAGCCGATAGATGCGCCCGGCAATCCATATGAGTATTTCTTTGTTTACCCGAATAAATATTACATTGAGCTCCGTTCAGATGACGATTTTATCTGTGGCTGGTTTAAGGATACAGATAATATAAAAAATAACAATGCAGGGCAGAATACCTTGCGCATAGAAGTGATAAAGTAACAGCGCAAATGTTTTAACCCTAAATGTTTAACAAATAACATGCTAAAAGGAAAAAAGGCAGTTGAGTGGTATATTCTGGCCGCGCTGATATTTCTGGCAGCTTCAATAATCATAATCGTGCTGTGGCAGACCGGCACGCTGTCCAAGATAGGACAGATTGCAAGCCAGGCCTTCTTCGGGCCTCTGGAGTAAAATGAGAAAAGCGCAGGCAACAAACACACAGGTCGTGTTTACGATAATTATGCTGGCAATTGTGATAGTTGTTATTGTAATGCTCCTGTATATATTTGGAACAGGGCTGCAGGCAAAGACAGCTAATCTGCCAGGGACTGGGATTTAAACCAGCCTGCGAAAGGTTTAAGAATTTATTTCTTTTGCAAATTGCATGCAAACTATGCCACCGCCCGCACAAAAGGTAGCCACACCAAAATTCTATGCTATTCAAGACTCTAAAAAACAAGAAGCATTACAATTACTTTTTCCATCAGTACAACTAGAAGAACAAGGTGGCGAAATAGGTTTTATAGCAACTCCTAGCTACGCAATACTGATACGCGGCGCCATAGCAGCACATTTAGAAGCGGCAGGAGGTTTAGAAAATAAAATCACAACAAGTGCAACATCTGCTTCGCAAGACTGGCTTCCCAAGCCAGTAACTGGTTTATTGTACGGGCTCGCAGCAGGCGCGTTTACTGCGTCGCTTGTGGCGTTTCCACTCATTCAAGCAGTGATATTTGGAAGCGGTGTTCGGGATCACTATGAAAAGATAAGAGATTACGATTTAATGGCTTTCACCTTAGGCACATTCATGGGCGGCACTGCTGGCACAATTATTGGCGTTTATCAGAGCCTAAAGGATAGGTTTGGGAAAATTTAAAATTCTTCTCTTTCTAGTTCCGGCAGGGCTTTTTCTTTCAAGCGTTTTTTGACTTTTGCAGGTCCTGTATTGTTCGTTTCTGCAATCGGCGCAGTTTCCACAGGCACTTGCGGAGAATCATCTTCTTTAGCGCTTTGCTTCTGCCCGCCACCCTTTCGCCCCAACATATGATAAATGCTTGCGCCTGCCGCGCCGATTGCGGCAGCGCCCGCAGCCAGCCAGCCAATCAAAGGAATGCCTGCGAATGAAATATTTGCCTGAGGTTTGTCTTGCGTTAGCTCTTCCGATGTTATTTGACTGTCCTGATAAATTGTTTTCTCAAAAACCCCGTCGCCGTCTTTATCCACTCTTACAGTAACAGACTCGCCTTTGCTTTGTGAGATTGCCTGCCAGTCGGGCGTTACTTCATAAACCTGCCCGTTTCTGATTGGCGCAGTCATCTGGAACTTTGGAAGGGCGGCCTCCCCATTTATATTATATCCGTTCAGGTGTATTGTGCCATTGCCAGTTCCGCGGACAATAACTTTTGGTTTTGCTGTAGCATTTGCGCCGATGATGGCTATTGTATTGTTGTCGTAGCCTGAGTTTGCTATGCCTGCCATCTCAGATGATGTTTTTTTGTCGCCAATCATTACTTCAAGTGTGGCAGGGCTGTGCAATTCAAACAACATCACGCTTTTTTCCCACCCTTGCTGCTGGTATTTTCTGAACACGAGGGTCTCAGGGTCTTTTAATTCTCCAAGAAGCCATGGGGCCTTGACGCCTTTTATTGAAGGGTGCGGCTCATCAGTTATTAGGTAGCCATTAGAATCAATGTCCATGTCAGATATGCGCTCTTCAAGCCGCACAATTTTTGTATTGCTCTTGGTAAGCGCCAAGCCCTTGCCATCTGCAGTCGGCAGCGGCGCCACAGCGTACTCATGCGATCCCCATTCTGAGTAAACCCTTAGTTCATCAATTCGCGAAACCTGCTTGACACTCCAGCCAAGCTCGTGGTAGCGGACTGCAAGCGCGACTGGCTGGCCAGTCCATTTATCGACTTTTACAATTGCAAGGTTTACATCATGCTCATGCGCAAATGGCCAGGTAATGCCAGCCATGTGCGGATTGTTTGCGCGCTCATAAACATATTCATAATAATCAAAGTCCTGTGTTTCCTTTACGGCAGCATGCACTACATTTTCCTTCGGGAATTCGCCAGCATCAAAATTCTCATGGTTGTTTCTGATATCACTATCATCAGCCTGCGGATTGTATGGTGTGTAAAGCGCTACTTCGGCTGTGTCTGGCCTGCTGTCATGCAGTATTGTTGGCAGGTAAGATTTGATTTTTTCCTCCAATGGTGTCGCTGGGTTTACTATGGGGGTTTGCTGGCTTGGTGGTGTCGCGTTTTGCTGCTGTGGCGCACTAATGTTAAGCAGTTGTCCCAGATCAGAGAGCCAGATAGCACCATCTTTCACGAATGCAAATTTTTCTTTATAAAAGGTGGCAGGATATGCAATTTCTTTAGTTTCTTTCGTAGTCAGATTGTATATAAAATAGTTTGCCTCATTATCTAGATGGCGGCTAAAAATAATCTTATCGTCTCTGGCAAAAACTACGCTTACCCAACCAGAATCATCACTATTAAGCAAAGTTGTTTGAGCTTGTGAGGACAAGTCTCGTTTGACTATGCGAGGTGGCACATCAAGACTGCAAGCAGGATATTGTGTATAAACAATTGCGCTTCCATTGCCAACAAAATGTGGTGATTTGTGTATTTGTGTAGCGGGTGTTATCTGTTTAACTTCTTTTGTCTTAATATTAATTGTATTTATGCCATAACATTCATTATCTTGTGGTTGTTTGACATATTCGTAAACAACTAAGTCATTGAAAATATCTGGATTGTTTTCTGGGAAATTATTTTCGGTCAAAGGTATTTTTTCCTTAGTATTTATATCGTATAAGAAAATGTCTTGTTTGTCCCACCAGTAACCAAATATTGGATACGGTCCCTCTTCTTCATAAACTATTTTATTGTCGTAAATACTATCTGGCATCTCATCAAAAAACAGTTCTTTAGTTCTATTTCTAATATTTACAATGTAGCCTGCGGAGTATTTTCCATTTGGTTGTTCTGTATTATACCTTTCAAAAAGAAGTAAATAGTCCTCATATAATCCCCTTACATAGTTACTATCGCCATGCACGTTTATTATTTTTTCTAAGTTATTTGTTTGGGGTGGTTGTGTCAAATTATTTTGAGTTTGATTTGTGCTTTCAGGTATGGCACCTTCTTTAGTTATTCTTATGTCGCCATTTGCATCAAAAATTATGTGCTTGCTGTCTGGGGTCCACGAAATCATACCGCTCGCGCGTACACCAGTCACATTGACAACAGTAGTAGTAACTTTCGTCAGAATATCAACTACTTTGATGGAATTGCTGTTGTAACCATAAAACGCAATTTTTTGGCCATCTGGGCTGAACTCTACATATTTAGCAGCTTCTGTTGATAGTTGAGTAATTTCTTTGGTGTGTCTATTATATACTTCCGTCGTATCACCTGGTCCTCTATCGAGTATATATGAATAAGCCAATAAGCTACTATTTGGGTTTTGATCGATTGAGTGGGAATAGCGTCCCTGCGCTTTAACCACTAAGTTTTCAGTGTTTGTACCATCTTTGTTCATACTTACCAAGACAGAAGTGTTGTTAGCCGCATAATTGTTCGTTGCAATAACTTTATTATCAAAGGTGCAAATGGGGCTGCTTATGGTTTTTATTTCGGAGTTAATGAGTGTGTTTTCTCCGCCATTTAAAAATATAAATCCTGTTATGTACTGTTTGAGACCCTCCAAAGTCCAACCAACGTATATGACAGAGTCATCGTCGCACCACGATAAATAATATTGGTCCTGACTTTGTTGTGGCGGACCCGCAACAAACGTGCCGTCTTTGGTTATTATTTTTACTTCTGGATCATCTGCAGCGCTAGAAATATATGCGATGTAACTGCCATTCGGACTCCATTTTGGTGTGCCTAATCCTTTCCCATGTGTAGTGTTACTTAAGGTTTGTGTAAAATCTATTTTGTGCGTAGACTCATTGTATTTAGCAACAATTAGAGTACCGCTGCCAGAGTCATTGACATTAACATAAATTATTTTGCCATCAAGACTCATATCCGGATAATATGTTGATGCGCCAGGTGAAGGTGATATTAATATGTCAGAGGCATCATCTATCGTAGTACTACTTTCTTTGCTGGCCACAGCTTTTCCTCCATCTTTCCCAGCCATCATGCCAACCCCGGCAGCCCCCGCCATCACAGCTATGCCAGCCACCTTGGGCAATGCCCTGAGTATTCTTGCATAGAGCGGTTGCCTGCTTAATTCTTCCTGCGCCTTTGCAAATTCCTTTCTTTCCTCAGAAATTATTTCTTCCAAACCGGTTTCAATTGTTTTGTACAAGTCCTTTTCAAAACTTCTTGAGGCTGGATTTAGAACAGAGTATGCGTTTTTTAACATCTCATAGGAAAACAGCCCATCATACGCAACAGCAACGCCTTTCCGCGAGCCAAAGACATAGTCCCAGAAGCCGACACGTTCGAATGAACTGCACCTTTTCAGATTTTGCAAGGCAGATGAGAATTCCTTCTCATTTTCGGCCAGCTCGTAAAGCGGCTTGGCGAGCCAGACAAAACTTTCTGCCAATTCTTTCTTAAACCGCGCAGTTACATTCTTCTTCTCCGCAACAGACGCAGCAGCAAAGAAGTTGCCTAAAAATCTTTCAGGGTTTTCAGAGCCATGCAGGTCAAGCTCATGCGTTTTCGCAGAGTTGACAAAATCTGCAAGCGTCAGGATGCCCTTGTTATAGCCAAACAGGACAAAGCCCGCTGCAGGCCTGCCATTCGCATCTTCCACGCTTACAAATTCATATTCATCCTTGCCGATTTTAAATTGCGAGAAGTATGCCCCATAGCCTTTGTTCAGCAAATTAAGATAACTTTTGGTATTTGCGGCTGCGGCAGGCAATACTGCTATGTTATTGCATGCTTCATCCTTTGAACCAGAACCGAACATGCTTTTTTTTATACATTTAGTTTTTTAAACTTTATTGTGAAGCGCTGGGTTTAATACCCCGCACTTCCAGAGAAAAAAGCTCTGCTTTTTTCTTGGCACAGAAAAATCCGCTGATTTTTCTCTTGTAGTGCGATTCACAATTCAAAAACTCGCGGTTAGGCGAGGAGCCGTAAAAACTGCGGGCTTTAGCCCGCAGATAGGCTCCGAGCAGCGAGTTTTTATTATCCATACCACAAAAACTTAAATATGCCAAATCCCAGCGTATTTTATGGGCCACTCCAAAAAAGGCATAATTGTAAATACAATAATTGCCCTTGTAATGGCAGCGATTTTTGTTTTAGTAGCTGCAAGCGTTTTGGGAACTTTCTTTTCGGGGTTTTGCAGGCCATCCGGCGCGATTGCTGATGCTACAAATGTTGTTTGCTTCGGAGGCGGGAAAGACCAGTATATTCGTTGCCTGAATAAGGCAGATGGAATCGAAGCCTTTAGTGTTGGCGCTGCGCCAAACTGGGATAAGAAAGAGGCAAAATCAACGCCAGTGCTTACAAAAGATGCAATTTACTCAGGGCTTGGCCAGTATTTCATATCTTATGCAATTACGGGCACGCAAAAGTTCTGCGGCATAAGGTCTGACCACACAATCCCGACAGGAGTTGCTGTTGATAAAACAGATGGGACAGAAGAGCTTGCCTGCTTTGGAGGCGGAAGCGACCACACATTGCACTGTCAGAATACAGGAACCGGAGAGCAGGTGTTTTCAGTTAAGTTTAAGGCAGGTGAATCAAATTTTGACGGGGATAAAAATTGCCCTCTGTGGATGCAAAATATACAAGAAATACCTGCAGGCACGAGAGATACAGAAACAACGTCAGAATACTACCATGAAGCTGGATCGAATAATTATTATTATAGCAACAGAGAGTGCCGCGCCCTCGCTACGCCAGCTATTGTTGATAATCAGGTTTATTTTGCCTTGGGAAACAAGGTCTGCAGGATTTCAGCAGATTCAATTAGCGATGCCACGGCATCAGCAACCTGCAAAGCCTTTGACTGGACAATTGGTGATGCTAAAAAACCGATGGGCATTACAGTTGACAAAGACAAAGAGTTGGTTTGCTTCGGGGGCGGGAAGGACCACAATATGCGTTGCCTAGATTTAAACCTAAACGATAAATTAAAAGTGCACGCGGGCGATAAATGGCTACTGAGAGACGCAAAATCAACACCGACAATCACAGCAGATAAAATTTATTTTGGCATAGGCAACAGAGTTTGTGCTGTCAGTGCAGATGAACGAGCCAGCGTAGACGCGCAGTTGATAGTAGAGGGAAAGGTTGCTGGCGCATGGTGTAGCAAATCCTTTGGCTACATAATCTCAACAGGCATTGCAGTTGATGAAACAAATAAGCTAGTCTGCTTCGGAGGCGGGGCAGACCAGACAGTCCATTGTTTGAATACAGATACAGGCAATGAAGCATTTTACATACGCGCAGGCAATTGGGACGAAAAAGATGCAGATTCAACGCCTCTTATTTCAGATAATGTTATTTATGCAGCAATCGGAGATAAGGTTTGCGCGTTCAAGCTGCCAATCATGGGTGGCGATAAAGACTTCAGCGATGGTGTCTTTGAATATTCCGGAGATGTTGACGCAAAATGGGGTATCTGCTATGATGTTGACTACCAGATTCCGACAGGCATAGTTGGATTGCAAGAATAAAATGCATGGCTTAAAATCAAAAAGAGCAGTAACAGAGCCAATATTAATAATCGGCGTATTGGTAATAGCTGCAACAATCCTGATTTTAGGCACCACCCGTGTTTTGGTTCCGTTGATTAAGACACAGGAAGGTTTTTTGGCAAAGGATTTGGCTGCAACGGTCCGGACAGTAATTGCCGCGCCTGAAAATCTGAATATAAACCATAAAATAAATGCTAAAGAAGGTTATTCGGCGCACGTTGCTTTTTACAGCAATACGCTTAATTTTAATGACTATCACAATGATGATGAATATAGCAAAAGCACAGATGCAGAATTTACTGGCGATACATTGCTATCAAAATCCTTTAAACACAAATGGAATTCTGTGTATTATTACTTTGGCACAAATCCAGATAAGCAATTTATTCTTAATAAAATATATTCAAATGCAGATAGAAAAAATAAATTAATATTTGATTGCAAAGGCTGTGTGCACCCATGATTTCGAACAAAAAAGCAACAATGGAATGGCCAACATTTTTGATTTCAACAGTATTTTCAATGCTTTTGTTTATTATAGGCATATTCATGATAGTTGATGTGGCAAAAACAAGCAATTTTGAATTTCAGTTCCACACAGAGCAGCTTAATTACGGCCTGCTTGCCTCCCGAGTGCTGAACTCTGCGGATTGTTTGGCGTGGGAAGAGAAAACCCCGAACGGATATCTAGTGCGTGCAGGAATTTTGGACTTCGGAAAATTTAGCACAGACAGGATTGACAGCTGCATCTCAGGGAAAAGCTATTATGTGGAATTTGTGCCGCTGTCTAAAACAGATTCTTTTTCACCTACAATCAAAGGCATAAGCAGAGATACCCAAACAGGAATTTTATATTTGGCAGGCACAAACACGCAGTTAGATAAGAAATACTATGATTGGTTTGCCGCAAAATTATTTTCAGGCGGAAGAATTTATGATGGCACCGCATTGGTGGCAATAAAATGATAAGCCAAAACATAGTTTTGCCAATCCTTTTCCGTAGTTACGGAAGGAAAGCGTAAAATGATAAAGCAAAATTTAGTAGTAAGATATGAAAATTTTGCTAATTATTTTTTTAACAAATACAGAGGCAGAAAAAAATGATGCGCGCATTGCAAGCACGAAGGATTCGCGGAAGGCGCGCAGTAATTGACATGCTCGTGGAATTTGTCCTTGCAGTTGTCCTGATAATGGTCGTGTTTTTAGTCATTAAGGTTGCGCAGGCAGCTTCCTTTGGCGGAACAAACCCAAAAGGCACAGTAATAGTTGAATCTGTCAGCGAATCAATCCCATGCAATTACTGGCTCATGAATTTCCTGCGCGCAAAGAATCCGGCCGGAGATGTGTTTTCTGACCTGCTGAGCCTCGCGAAAACAAGCGAGGACAAAGAGAAATTCAAGGCAGCAGCAACAGATTATTTTGAGAAAAATTACAAAAGGGCATACCGCCTTGAGCGCTGGCAATTGAAAGCGGAAACATTGGCAGCAACGCCAATACTTTCAGTTGGCTATCAGGACAAAAGACTGCCGCGGCTCTGCAGCCAGAAGATTGTTTCAAAAGAAGGGCCGATAAAAGTTACCTTGGGAGTTGATTACTGATGATTAAAGGAAAAAAAGGTATACAGCAAATTATTATTGCTTTGTTTGTAGTTATTTCAATCGGAGCAGTTTTAGTTATGGGCAGCAATGCCCAAAATGTTCTGACAAAAATCGGGGACAAGCAAACGCTGTTGCTCAGCGCATACGCACAGGCAGAGCAGGCCCGCGATTACTATGTGCAGATTGCGAGGCTAGCAACTATAGATGCAGCCAAAGAGCTGGACATGAGCCTGAGGCCGTGCATAATGGCGCAGGGCGATCTGTTTGATGCAAAATTTCTTGAAAAAGTAAAAGACTACAAAGAGTTTGACATCTCAGCAAACCCAAGGCTTGCAGTCAGCGCGCCAAAGGTAGAGTGGTCTGTTGAGAAATATGCTGACGCAGCCAGCATTTACGGCAAGCCAAATGATGCTGTGAGCAACAACATAATCGTAAGCGGAGAGGATTTCCAATACGAGGCAGGCTTTTTTGTAAATTACACCTTTTGCCAGGCAGTATGCGACGATGGGTTCAAGCAAGGTGCAGAAGAATGTGATGGCGGCGATCTGGGCGGAAGAAGCTGCGGGGATTACAGAGACCCATCAGGCAATCCATACAGCGGCAATATGAAGTGCACTGCGTATTGCAAGCTTGACACGAGCGATTGTGGATACTGCGGCGATGGCAAAATCCAGCGCTGGGAACTATGCGATAGCACTGAGTTTGGCGGAAAGACTTGCAGCACTGAAGCGCCGCAGGGCAGGGCAAAGATTTGCGGAGATTTGAAGTGCGAATCATGCCAGCGCATCAGCACAAGCGCGTGTTATGTTTGCTGATTTAGCCAGCTTTTGGTTTAATAAACCCAAAATCCTCTTTCTTGATTTTTTTCCTGTCAACGCCAAGTTTTTCTAGCAATTCAATTATTCCAGTGATAAAATTATGTGAGCCGCAGACATAGTATGTTTTTTCAGGTCCAAGGGCAGAATATTTTTTTAAAAAGCTTTCATCAATCCTGCCGTGCTCAAATCCCGCGGCAGTCTCGCGGGTGATTGTGAAAACGCATTTTACGTTTTTGCTTTGCTTTTCCAATTCCAGAAGCTCCTGTCGCAATGAAATATCGCTTGCAAGTCTGTTGCTGTACAAAAGCAGAAACCTGTTTGGAAGGTTTTTTTCTGTTGCGTGACGGAGCATTGAAACAAACGGCGTAATTCCAATCCCGCCAGCCAGCATCACAACATCCTTGTCATTTTCATCTAAAGTAAACACGCCGAAAGGGCCGTTAATGCCAATCCTGTCGCCAGCATTCAGCTTGGCAAGTTTTTGCGTGAAGTTGCCTGCAACCCTGAAAGCAATTTCCAGATATGTTTTGTTTGCCGGCGATGAAATTACTGAGTACGGCCTTGCCAGCTTGTAATCCGCAGGGTTTTCAGATTTTGAATCTTCTGCAAGGTAGAGGTTGAAGAACTGGCCTGGCTCGTAGTCATAGGATTTTTCGCTTGGCGCAATTATCTTGATTATCTTTACCGTTGGCGTTTCGTCAATTAAGTCAAGGACTTCGCCTATTTCTAATGCCATGTGCTAAAAGAAAAAGAATGTTTTATAAATCATTGCAATCGCGCGGGTTTAATGAATTCTAATCTGCGCCATAGCTATGAGCAGTGAGTTATGAACCTTGAGGACTCGTAGCTGCCAGCTACGCTTCATAGTAACATAAACAAAAGGTACTAATGACTTCCTAATCAGAATACCGCCAATACCGCACTACTGCCATGACTGATGCAGTGCCGGCCAGCATCGCCAAGTAGGAAGATGCCGCCAGAAAGTTTGTGCCAGTTTGGATAAGAGCAGAAACTACCATCAACAGCGCGATGGCAAGCAGTGGAAGCTCGATGTGTGGCATGTATTTCTGTTTCATAGCATTATTGGCTTTTGGGAGTTTATATAATTTTTGATTAGTAAACCTTTAAAAACCAAACAAAAGAGCATGAAGTATGGCAAAACTCCGTGCAGCAAAATCATACCGCCGCGTGAAAAGGGCGTATGTCAGGACTAGCAAGCTCCGCAGTAAGGCTTACATAAAAGGTGCGCCGTACATGCGCGTTGCTCAGTATGACTTAGGCAATCCAAACCTATCATACTCTTATGAAGTCCGGCTTATTTCAGCAGGCAGAATACAGGTCCGTGACAATGCATTGGAGGCCGCGAGGCAGACCGCAGTAAAATATCTTGAGCTGAATGCCGCGAAAGAGGGATATGCAATGAAACTGCGGGCAGTCCCGCACCATATTCTTCGCGAGAATCCTTTGGCAACAGGCGCAGGCGCAGACAGGTTCCAGCAGGGAATGTCCCAAAGCTTCGGAAATCCCTACGGGCATGCCGCGCAAGTCAAAGCAGGCAAAATAATTTTCAGCTTTTATGTGAACAAAAGCCAGATTGGCTTTGCGAAAGAGGCTGCAAGGAAGGCAAGCACAAAGCTGCCGATGCACTGCGCAATAAAAGTTTTTGACATCGTAACTGGAAAAGAAGTTGTGGCGTGATGCTATGGCCGCCGGCGCCCGGCGTTCGGCTTCTGGCGGGCAGTAAATGCTAAAGCTTTTTATGTTTTTAGTATCTTAATTTTTCATGGTTGCAAGGGCGTATGTGCTGATTACTGCGGACGCGGGCCGCGAGCGCGATATCTATGACAAGATAAAGTCTTCCAAGGAGTTCAAGGAAATTTACATGGTTTTTGGCGAGCATGACATAATAGCGAAGATCGAGGCAGAAGACACGGATGGGCTTGGCAAGCTTGTTCTTGATGAAGTAAGAACGATTGATGGCATACTTAGCACGCTGACGCTTACAGTTGCAGATATAGGGCTGCGGTACAGGCAGTAGATTTATAATATTCCATTTCTTGGTTTTGTCATGGCCACACATGTCAAATGGCTAAAGGGCGTGGGCAGCAGTGACGAGCAGGCTGTCGGGAAGAAAGCCGCAGCACTTGGCGAGCTTTATAATGCCGGCTTTCCAGTGCCAAACGGATTTGTAATTCTCCAAAGCGCGTTTCAGGACAATAAACTGGCGGACGAGGCAAAGGAAGAGATTGAAGCGGCATACTCAATGCTTGATGCCAACCACGAGCTTCACGGCATAAAGCTCGCGAGGCTAATCGGCGTTGGCCGCGAGTTGCCGTTTGTTTCCGCCCGAGGCAGTGGCAGGGCAATCCAGAACATCAAAGGCAACAATAATCTGCTCCATGCCGTTAAAGAGCTGCAGGAAAAGCGCAACAGCGCGGTAATAGTGCAGAAGCAAATCAATTCTGAAAAATCCGGTACCACGTCTGCCAGAGGAAATGAAATAACAGTAAGTGCAATCTACGGGCTTGACGGCATAATGCCGGTTGACAAGAGCACATCATACATTGTCAATAAGCAAACTGGTAAGTTCTCAACACTGCGTTTTATGCAGGATTTTTTTGTGATGCGGGATGAATTTGACCGCGTAATAAAACGCAATCTCAATGACGCGCAAAAAAATTCCCAAACACTGAATGAACCCGAGTTAGATGTCCTTGCAAGGCTTGCGCAAAAGGTTGAATCACATTGCAAAGCCCCGCAAAAAATCTCATGGGCAATCGAGCGCGGTAAGGTATTTTTGCTGCAGGCAGAGCCATCCGGCAAAAACGAGCAGGCAAAGCCACAACTTGAGACAGGGGTTTCCTACGACCTTGGCGATGATTCGCTTGCCGGCCTTAGTTTCGTACTGAAGGGCGAAACGCCGCAAAAAACAAATCCGGAAGAAAGCAATCAGAGCCGCGAAAAAATAAGCACAAGAACAAAAATTTTTGCAAATGCCAGCACGATTGCGGAAGCAGAAGCCGCAGCAAAATGTGCTGATGGCATTGGCTTGCTGAAAGTCCATAAAGTAAATGCAAAGAGAAAGACCAACGTCCACAGCTATGTGCGTGGAAATAAAATTAATGAGTATGAGGGAGCAATTTATGATGGGCTGCGCGAAGTCCTCTCGCATGCAGAAGGCAGGCCAACCACAATCCGCGTGTCTAACATGCAGGAGCTTCTGAGCCCGGAGTTTTCAGCGATAAGAAAATTATATGAAGATGGATTCACGAATTTGAATATTGCATTGCCGCTTGTTGTTTCTGTTGACGAAGTAAAAAAAGCAAAAGAAATGCTGCGCGAGACGTGGTTTGGCGACAAGGCTGCAGTGGCGCTGCCGATAAGCCTCGGGGTTTGTGTTGAAACGCCTGCGGCGGCGCTGATTATTGAGCACCTGTGCCGCGAGGGAATAGATTTTGCGCACATAGATACAGATAATTTGGCAAAGACAATTTTGATTGCCAGCAGGAAAAACCTAAAACCGGACGCGCAGCATCCAGCAGTCCTGCGCGCGATTGAACACGTCATCAAGGCGTGCAAATCGCATAAAGTAATTGTTTCAGCAGGCATTTCAGACAGCACCGCGCTGGAAAGGCTGGTAAGTTTGGGAATAGATTCTGTTTCTGTTAGCCCGAATTTGATTTCAGATACAAGGAAAAAGATTTCCGAACTGGAAACCAGCGAATTATAGTTTTTGATTTTCTTAATCACGCAGTAATTGTAATCTGCAAAATATATTTTGGTCTGAACAAATACTTATAAAGAAAAACATTTTTTGTTTTGCAGGGGTGCTGGATCTGGCAGGCAATGCCGGATTTTTGTGGAATGAGAAATTTAGCGAACAATGCGTGCGTAGTCTGTGATGAGCCTGTTTATAACACAATCTGCGCTCTTTGCCTGACTGATAACGTAGAGCTGTGGCTTGAGCGAAAAAAATTATCCATGACGCGAGATTTCCGGCGGCAGGTCCGCTCATTTCTTGATTCGCTCAAAAGGAAATCAACAATGCGCTGCACTTCGTGCAGGTCAGAGGCAATTGCGACCTGCCACATGTGTTTCCTCGAGAATATAGGTGGCTGGCTTGCCTCCAAGGACAAAACACTCGCAGTTGATTTTGTGAAGAATTTTAATGCTGATTTTACTGGGAAGGCATTTGGACGAGAGGTTTACGCCTGAATTATTTTGGGAGATTTATTTGTATAATTCCTGTTGATAGCAAAACTGCAAAAATTATTGTGAAGCGCAGGGTTTAATACCCCGCACTTTAGTGCGCTTCACAATTCAAAAACTCGCGATTAAGCGAGGAGCGTAAAACCACGGGCTTTGGTCAGAATTGCTTCGCAATTCCTACGCCCATAATCCTTGCGGGATTCTGGTTAGCCCGTGGATAGATGCGAGCAGCGAGTTTTTATTATTATTGCGATTGCAGCAACTATCATTAATTCTGTTTGTGATGGAATTCTTTTTGTGGCCATGTCTTAATTTTCCCATGCACGTTTAAAAACCTTTCTCAAATATTTAACAAAGATAACAAGTATAAAAACAGAAGTTACAGACAGGGCGACCAATGATGGTAAGAAGTAGGATATTGCAGTGTAAAGAATTGCTATGTTAAGGAACATAAACATGAGCAAAGCAAGCTCTGCCAAAATATTGTATAAAAAATTCACAGGCAGGTCAGTCTTAATAGTTTTTAACACCTCCTTGACTATTTCCTCAGGCATTTGTAAGTCTGTCATGATTACGACTGCATTGAATAACTTATAAAACTTCCAAGTCCAGCACAACATGATTGACATGTGGCTTGTAGCTTTTCACAATGTTTGTGTTTAGTAATTTAACTTTGTAATCTCCGAAGTCGTTTAGCAAAATATATTCTTTTCCTTCCTTTGCAAGCCCGTGGTAATGCAGCACAGTTCCTTTCCTTGCTAGCTTCATTGCCGACGGAATAAATTTTTTGCAGCTCGGAATCAATCCCATCAAAATCCGGTCAGCCTTCGAGATATTTTTGTTTTGCAAAACCTTTTTACAGTCGCCAAGCAACGGAGTAATGTTTTGCAAATAGTTAGCTCGGATATTTTTTTCCAAATATGCAAATGCTTCAGGATTTTTTTCAATCGCAACTATGCTGCAATTTGGATTTTGTTTTGCAATCGGGGCTGTGAAGTAGCCGATGCCTGCGAACATATCAACAATTAATTGCGGCTTATCGCCAACTAATTGCATCATTCGCTTTTTTTCCTGATGGTTGCCCTGCGAGTACATAATTATTTCTGGATTCAAATAAAAAAGGCAGTTGTTCTCACGCACGATGATTTCTTTTTGCGCAATACCCGCGATTAATTCAATTCTTGGCTGCCTGAATTCGCCTGTAACCCGCTCAATCGCATAAACAGATTTGAACTGCCAGAAGTTTTCAAGAATTTTTTTCCCAATTAAATCGTTGTGCTTCCGCAATTCTTTTGGCAATTTAATTACGCAGATGTTTCCAAGGGTTTGATATGACGATGGCAACAAATTTATTTCTTCTGCAGATAGTTTTGATTCCAATAGCTTGGTTGTCAGCAGGGTTTTGAATTTCATGGCAAATATTGGATGATTAGGTTTTTAAAAGTAAATCTTAGTGTTTTATCATGGAAATAGCATACGGTTTAGAGCTCAATCGCATTGCAGAAGAAGTCAAGAAGCTGAGCGAGGGACGGAAGACCGAAGACCGAAGACCTATCAATATTTGCCTGCAATTCCCTGATGGCCTCAAGGCAAATGCAACAGAAGTAGTCAGAGAATTAGAACGAAAAACGAAAGACAATGGAATGAAAACCAAAGACCAAAGACCAAAGACTATGTTCTTCATCTGGGCTGGCTCTAACTTCGGTGGCTGCGATTACCCGTGGTATTTGAAGGACTTGGGGTTTGATTTATTAGTGAATTTTGGGCACTCAGTGTTCAAGAAACAGTAAGCAACCGAGTCCGCCGAACGAAGTTTGGCGTTATTCTGTTTTCCGAAAATAGCCAGATGCAAGTGAGGAAAATAGAATTAGCGAATCGCAGTTCGCTTTATGTGGTTTTTAAGAAATCAATGGAAATGTTTTTAAACGCAGTTTTGATGCAATTGTTATGTCTTGT
>Ga0209541_10002773_pt1 | contig 32808 bp, 38 predicted proteins | sample RifCSPlowO2_01_FD_184027 | JGI IMG/M metagenome (GOLD analysis project Ga0209541, IMG submission 184027) | Groundwater microbial communities from Rifle, Colorado - Rifle CSP2_plank lowO2_0.1 (SPAdes) (version 2) | ecosystem: Environmental > Aquatic > Deep subsurface > Groundwater | place...
AGAAAAACCAAGAAACCGGTAGTAAGTAAAGAGAACTACCTCGTTGAACCAGAAAGAGAAAAGCGAAAAAGGCTCCCAGAACCAGAAAAAGCTTGACAATGAAATAGACGAAGAAGTCTATAAGCTCTACGGAATTAATGAAGAAGAAAAGAAGATTATTGAAGAAAGCCTAAAATGAGGTCAGAATGGACAAGCAAATAATCGCCAATCTTAGAAAATCATTCGAGGATTATGCTCGAGAAGCAGGGGGGGTTGAATTCTGGTTTGCAAGAGATCTTCAAAGGCTTTTAGGGTATGATAAATGGGAGAATTTTTTCAATGCCATAGAAAAAGCAAAAATTGCCTGCAAGAATTCAAGCCATGATATAAATGACCATTTTCCCGGCATCAAGAAAATGGTTGGGATTGGCTCAGGGGCAAAAAGGGAAATTGAAGACATCATGCTTACGAGATATGCCTGTTATCTAATTGCCCAGAATGGCGACCCAAGAAAGGAAGAAATTGCATTTGCTCAAAGTTATTTCGCTGTTCAGACTAGAAAGCAGGAATTAATAGAACAAAGAATATCCTTGCAGGAAAGAATGCAGGCAAGACAAAAGCTTGTAACTTCTGAAACAGAGCTTTCCAAACTTATATATGAACGAGGCGTTGATGATGAAGGATTCGCAAGAATCAGAAGCAAAGGCGACCAAGTTCTCTTTGGCGGGCGCTCCACTGCGCAAATGAAAAATAGATTAGGAGTTCCTCAAAAGAGGCCTCTTGCTGATTTTCTTCCAATTATTACAATAACAGCAAAAAATCTTGCAACGGAGATTACAAACTTTAATGTCGAGAAAGATGAGCTGAAAGGAGAAAGCAGCATTACGAAAGAACATATGAGGAACAATGCCGATGTCCGGGAAGTATTAGTGAAGAGGGGCATAAAGCCAGAGGAATTGCCCGCTGAAGAGGATATCAAGAAGCTCGAGCGAAGTGTAAATAAAGACGAACGCAAAATAGCAGATAGCTCAAAACATAGGAAAAAGCTTATTTAGAAAAAAGAAATTAATAAAGAAGTCTATAACTGATATTGGAATAACTAAAAAAGAAAAGAAGACTATTGAAGCTAGCCTAAAATGAAGGAAATTAAGCTATTTCCAGGAAAACATTGTTGCGAAAAAGAATTTGATATGAAAATAATTGATGCTAAAGACAGTAATAATGAATCGGCAGCATGGATTGTCTAGGTGTATGCAAGAAATGCAATGTTGTTATGGTAAGCAGCATGTTTTTGCGATCAGAAAAGCCAGAATTGGGCGTTGATTTCATAGTTGATTACAATAATAACGAATCTGGGAAAGGCAAAAATGAGAATAAAAAGCAATTTAATGAATTATGAAAAAATTGCCATGTCTGAATTTGATAAGGCATGGGTAGAATTTTTTAAGGACAAGCCAAGGCCAAGAAGCGATAAAGAGGATAAAACGCAACAGGAGGAGTTCCATAATTGGTACAATAATGTTAGAAAGCAGTCTGATACAGGAAAAACCCCAAAAGAGATGGGAAAACGAATCATGGAGTTTTCATGGGACGATTCAGAAGACTATGACTATTATATTCCTTTAAATGAGCTATTAGTTTCGGAAACAGCAAAAGTAAGGGGACTAAAGGCGATTGCAGGAAAAAAAGTGGAAGAATACAGTGATGTAATCTTTCCTATCGAGTCTAATATTGCAGAATATTTTTTAGAGAACCAGCATATCAAGGATGCTGATATAAAAAAAGCCCTTATTAATTTTACCAAAAGCCCTTTTAGCGAATTTGATTATTCTAAGTTTCCGATAGAGTATGAAATTCGGTTTGGAGCGAGCATAGGTGCCCAAAACAAAAAGATTTCTCTTCATGAATTGAAGTTAATTGTTGATTTTTTGGTTCTCTCTATTGAGAACCGAGACTATATCCCCGGTGAAAGAGGTTATCTAACATGGATATGCGCATTTTTGGGGTATTTAGATGAAAAAAGTATTAAGGATATTGAAGATATGTACAGATTTATGGGAAGTTTTGCTAATATCCCTAATAAACAGATAGATCAAATCATAATGACTTTACGGCCAGAAAAGGATTCTGTTAAATTATCAAAACTTGATAGAACAAAATTTAATTCTTTAAAATGATGGATAAGACTCCAATTAATATCCTTAAAGTTCTTGTACAAAAGGAAAAAAGATAAAGGCGTTGTTAAAGGAAATTCATTAAAAGGGAAAAACTAAGCTGATGGCCAATATAATCTTGTTGTTATATCACTCCGGCCCAGAATTCTCTGCAGTTGCTATTCCAACCTCTCCTTCTATTTCCCCCCATAGGGCACTGGGTATGGGTAATAAACCGGCTGTTCATAAGGAAGATTTATTTCGGCAATTTCATGGTTAATGTCATTTAAGTCGTTCATTTTTATCTTTGATTCAGATAAAGTATACAAAACATCATCCATGAATAATGACCTTCTTACTGTATTTTCGCCATACCAGTTATAATAATCCCTTTCGTCATTTTCTTTGTGGGTTATTTTCCCTTTAAGCTGAAATCCATTTTCAGGAGTCAGGCTAAAAACATATGCTCCTTGCCAAAATCTCTGCCTGTAATAACCATACCTTGGATCATAAGTCTGCTTGCCCGTTATTTCAGTCACCGGGATAACAAGCAATTCTTTTTCCCTATCAAACAAAAATGCCTTATGGTCCCTTAACGCTTCAGAATCTGTGCCGGCCTCCCCCATCTCATACTGGTTAACCTGCCTTGGGCTTTGAACATCTGAAACATCAAACAAAGCTAGTTTAACTCCTTTCACGGATATGCCTCCCCATTCATTGCCTTCTGTCTGCTTGCCTATTCCGATAATATGATTTTCATCATAAGGATGAAGATAGTCTGAAAATCCCGGTATTTTTAACTCTCCAAGTATTTCCGGATTTTGCGGGCTGGAAAGGTCTATAACAAATAAAGGATCGATTCTCTGGAAAGTAACCATATACAATCTATCGCCAATAAATCTTACAGAGTAGATTCTTTCATCAGGAGCTATGCCTTCTATTTTACCAACGGTTTCAAGATCTTCATTCAAAACATATACATTATTGTGCATTATTGCCTTATCCACGCCATAAAGTTCTGTTGTTGTTGCAACCCTGAAATAACCTTCATGCTCATCCATTGAAAACTGATTCAGCAAATAGCCTTGGACTTCGCCCTTGCTTCCGTATTCTATTTTTCCATTGCCTATCTCAATCCTGTGTATGACTGTTTTTCTTCTTTCCTTCTCAAGATTAAACTCATATTCGTTTAATTTCTTCTCAATATCGTTGATTAAACCAGCTTCCTCAGTTTCACCCATAACATTATACATCTCTTCCAGCACATCTGAGATTCTTTCCCATTTCTCGTATTTGCTTAACCCATCATCATTTTTTATCTCCTCTATCCTGCTTTTTGAACCTGAAGGGAGCAATGGGAGAACAACTTCATAAAACCTGTCTTCGTTATGCGTTTTGTAATAAGTGTAAGGAAGATTTTTTTGGTAAGTTATGTAAATGTTGTCTTCTGAAACATAGATCGAATTTGAATAGCCCATCATAAAAGTCTTGGCATTTATCCTGTTATCATCCTCAAAAACGTTAAATGATGCTATTGTATGGAAGTTATGGTTAAACTCCGGATTGTCAAAATAATATATATCCGGCCTTAAAACTGCTGTTGAAGCCTGTTTTATGACCGGCAAGTCAATTGTCTGGGCATAGTAGTGCACATCATCCCTAACGATGAAGTAAACATCGTCATCTATCATCCTCGATTCAGCATAATAGCCATTGATGTTATAGTCTTTAACAATCTCCGGGTTCTCTCTGTCAGCTATATCGTAAACATAAACATGGGTTACGCTTGTGTACCTTGGCCTCGGCATATAGTCATACTGGGAAAAAACAGGAACTTCCCCATCTCTTTCTACAAATAATACCAACCTATCCTTGTTTAGAAACATGTCTCTTAGCCTTCCATCTATCCTTGTTTCTGAAAGTATTTTTGCATTTTCTGCAGGGAAGGCATCCACTATAACTAGCTTATTTTGCGTCAATGTATAGATATATTTGCCATCATTTTTTACAAAATCTGCTTCATCAACACCCTCTACCTGAATGTTGGTTGTAGAATAATCAGAGGCTGGGCTTTCTGCACCAATGCCAGAATCAGACGCTTTTGCCATAGATGATTCAACAACATCCATAGTTTGGCTTATACCGAGCCCGCGGCCATAAAAAATTCCCCCATCCTGCGCTTTTGCCTGAGATTTCTTTACATAATCCAGGACTTCCTGCGCTGAGGAAAATTTCTTCAATTCCTGTGTTGACTCAAATTTCACAATTTTGTCTCTTGCAGCATTTTTCTGGTCACCGGTCTGTGATGCGGGCAATTTGGCGCATGCCACTATAATAAACACTAGCATTAATGATGCAATTAAGGCATAACCTGCTGAAAATCTGTTTTGTTTCATCTTCGTTTAGTCTAATTTTAATACGCGAAAATTCTGCCAATTCCATGATTTGCAGTTTTTGATTATCAAAACAATTAATCGGTCTTATTTAAATACTTGTTTATGGCTTCAAACCAGGTTGAAGTTATTCCCTGGATTCTTTTCTTATTATGCTTACTGCCACATAGGCCAACAATGCAAACAAGGAACCTGCCAAAAACCATAATGCTACATTTGGCTCAGAGGTTGCCTGTATGGCAGCTGAATCCGCAGCCATTTCAATTGCCTCCTGCCGCATCATCTCTGATTTTGCTGCCAGAATTTGAGGTGGTCCCTCTGAAAAATTAAGGTAGTTGGCAAACAGGTGGATAAATCCGGCAGTTCCTATTGCGATTATTGCAGCTGGCAAGATTCCCATTAGTTTTTCTCTTACCCCAGATATTTTTTTTGGAGCTATAACAATGTATTTATTGGCCAGTTTGTAATGGTATACTTCCTTGCCCTTTTCGCTGTAATGGAATTCCTCTGCAATCAGCAATCCTGCATCTGTCAATTGCGCAAGATTATAGTGGACAGTTGAGATTGGTATTCCTAATGCCTTTGCAATCTGGGATTCTGCAGCTTCCTCTTCAGATAGATAATCGAGAATTTTCCTGCAAGATTCATTGCTGACTATGTTGGCTATCTTTTTTGTTTTTGGGTCCTTTAGAGATAAGAGCAAGAAGTTCTTCTTGGCCATAATGAGAATTTAAGTAAAGGATTATAAATAGTTTTCCTAAGGTTCAAACTGGATTGAAGCTATTGGTGCTTAACATCAAAAAAAATGATGACAAATTGGGACTAAATTTATGGCAGAAGATGAGGCAAATACTAACAGCAAAAAGGACGAACCATATCGATTAGACATTGATTATTAGCTATTGATTAAGAGTTGCTGCAGCAAACCATTATCTTTAAATATTTCCTCTAAATAGCCTCTGCACTGGAGGGGTAAAACATGCAGTTAGTTATCTTTATCATTGTTGTCGGGATATTGTCAGTATTATTTGCAAGATATGTTGCATCCAAAGTTGAGGCGACAGAAACCGGAAATGAAAAGATGAATGAGATTTCTGCTGCTGTAGAAGAAGGTGCAATGGCTTTCTTGAAGAGAGAGTATAAGGCCATGGGCATATTCATACTGGTGATGGGGACAATAATATTCTTCTTCCTTGACCATCCAAAAACCCCTGAAATTAATGAGGGGCCATTTACCGCAATCGCTTTTGCCGCGGGCTCGGTGATATCAATTCTGGCAGGATTTATAGGCATGAAAATTGCGACAAAAGCAAACGTAAGGACGGCTCAGGCTGCAAGAAAAAGCTTGGGCAAGGCATTTGACATAGCATTTAAGTCAGGAACAGTCTTGGGATTTGCTTTGGTTGGATTGGCTATCCTGGGGCTTTCTTTGTTGTATGTTTTATTCACTTTAATGGGATTTGAGATTGAGACAGTAATGGAAATTCTTACCGGGTTTGCTTTAGGCGGCTCTTCAATAGCATTGTTTGCAAGAGTCGGCGGAGGGATATACACTAAGGCAGCAGATATCGGTGCAGATTTAGTCGGCAAGGTTGAAGCTGGAATCCCTGAAGATGATCCAAGAAACCCAGCAGTCATAGCTGATAATGTTGGAGACAATGTTGGAGATGTTGCTGGCATGGGAGCTGATCTGTTTGGAAGCGTTGCTGAGTCAACTGCTGCTGCCATGCTGATAGGGGCGATTGCTTTTGGTATGCTGGGAATAGAAACAGCATTGTTGTACCCATTGGCTATTTCTGCAGTTGGAATTTTGGCTTCATTTGTTGCTGTGAAATTTGTAAAATTGAAAAAAGGAACTGTCGAGGGAGTTTTGAAAAAGGCCCTTATAATCTCATCTTTGTTGGTATTGATTGCAATGTATTTCCTGACTAAATTGTGGCTGCCTGAAAGCTTCAGGATTCATCAAGAAACTTACACTTGGTTTGGAGTATATATTGCATTGGCTTTTGGACTAATATCAGGCCTTTTGATAGGCATAATGACAGAATATTTCACCTCGCATGCTTACAAGCCTGTAAAAAACGTCGCAAAATCCTCATTAACGGGGGCTGCAACAAATATAATACAAGGGATTGCATTGGGCTATGAAAGCGCAGTCATCCCCATAATCTTGATAGCTATAACTGCATTTATGTCTTTCCAGAATGCAGGTTTATATGGTATTGCAATAGCCGCGTTGGGAATGCTTTCTACTTTGGTCATTGCTCTTGCTATTGATGCATATGGCCCTGTCTCAGACAATGCTGGCGGAATTGCAGAGATGGCAGGATTGCCAAAAGATGTAAGGAAAAAAACAGATATTTTGGATGCTGCCGGCAATACAACAGCTGCAATAGGAAAAGGTTTTGCTATTGGCTCAGCGGCACTGACAGCTTTGGCATTGTTCAGCGCATTTATCGCTGCATCAGGAATAAGCTCGGTAAATCTGCTTGATAACAAAGTCATAGCAGGATTATTTATTGGAGGAATGCTGCCATTTCTATTTTCTGCGATGACAATGAAGGCTGTAGGCAGAGCTGCTGAATCCATGATCATAGAGGTAAGGAGGCAATTTAAGTCCATAAAAGGCTTGATGGAAGGAAAGGCAAAAGCGGATTATAGGAAATGTGTCGACATTTCAACAAAAGCGGCCTTAAAGGAAATGATTGCCCCTGGATTGCTGGTTGTTCTAACGCCGATTGGGGTTGGATTGTTATTTGGGGTTGAGACTTTGGCAGGAGTATTAGCCGGAACTTTGGCATCCGGAGCTGTATTGGCAATTTCAAAGGCTAATGCTGGAGGAGCATGGGACAATGCAAAGAAATTCATTGAAGCCGGGCAGCATGGCGGCAAGGGCTCTGATGCCCACAAAGCTGCAGTTATAGGAGACACAGTTGGTGACCCAATGAAAGACACCTCTGGACCGTCATTGAATATTTTATTAAAATTGATGGCAATAACAAGCGTTGTTTTCGTGCCTTTGTTTGTCAAGTATGGCGGGTTGCTGTTAGAGTATCTCTAAATAAAATAGTTTTTTGATTGTTTGCTTTGGGTGCAAACCCCACAGCTCTGCTGTGATTAGGTTTTTTATTTCTAATTATTTTAATATTTTTAATTTGGGTTAGTTAAAACCTTTAAATTTAGCCGCATATATTTATATATGCACATATATACAAAATCGAAATGCAATTCTCAAACAGGCACGAAGCCGGACAAAAACTCGCGTTATTATTAAAAAGGTACAAGAAAGATAAAAATGTAATAGTATTGGGCATACCAAGAGGAGGCATAGAGGTTGGTTTTGATATAGCAAAAGAGCTGAAAGTGCCGTTAAGCGTCATTGTGACAAAGAAGATTGGATTTCCTGCTGATCCTGAGTTTGCCATAGGAGCTGTTGGGCCTGAGGGACATTACAGCATAAATGAGCATTACTCGATAGAGGCGGGGCAGGATTATGTAACAAATGCAATAAAGGATCTTTCAAATGAAATTAATAGGAGGTATAAAAAATATACAAAAGGAAAAATTCCAGAATTAAAAAATAAGATAGTTATTATAGTTGATGATGGCTTGGCAACTGGCTACACCATGCTTGCAGCAATTAAATATGCAAAATCGAAAAAGCCTAAAAAAATTGTTGTTGCTGTTCCAGTTGCTGCCAGGGAAAGCTTTGAAACAATCAAAAAAGAAGCTGATGAAGTTATTTATCTGGAAATACCGCTGTTTTTTGGCTCTGTTGGAAGTTTCTACCGGGATTTTAAGCAATTGGAAGATAAAGATGTTAAGTTTTATTTAAGAGAAGCTGAGAAATACCTGATAAGCCAAGGCAAGATATTTAAAGGATAGTGCAAAAAATGACTAATGAGCTGCAATGGTAAATAATATATTGATCTTAGGGGGTATAATCCTTATCGGATTTATTGGCAATCTATTCTACAACAGAACAAGAATCCCCGAGTCAATATTTTTAATACTAATCGGAATATTGCTCGGGCCAATATTTAATGTCGTACAGAGTGAATTTTTTCTCGATAATGCTACTTTCCTTATATCATTGGCGCTTGTCATTGTGCTTTTGGACAGTGGCCTTAAATTGAACATATCAAAAATCATAAAAAACGCCCCAACAGCATTTTCCTTTACTATTTTGGTGATAACAAGCACCGTTGCGATTGTGTCTGCTATAACTGTGCTGGTATTTGACTGGCCTTTGATAAATGGCATCTTTCTTGGCATAATCGGGAGCGGGACAACTACAATAACTATAACCCATCTTGTTGAGAAACTCAACATAGGAAAGAACACAAAGACTATGCTTGTTCTTGAATCTGTGGTCAATGACTTGACGCTGATAACTGCAGCCTCAATACTAATTTCATTTACCATTCCTGAAAACAAACCCTCACTTTTCAAGGTTCTATTTGATGAACTGGTAATTTCTATAATCTTCGGCATTGTTTTTGCCATTATCTGGGCTTACATATTCCTAAACCACATACATGGCAACAAGCTTGCCTATGTTTTTACCTTGGGCATTGCTTTTGTTATATTTGACGGATTGGAATTATTTGGATTTAATGGTGCTATTGCAGTGCTTGTATTCAGCCTTGCATTGGGAAATTACTCTGCCTTAGCCAGCAAACTTAAGGCTTACAGCAAGATTCTTTCTCCTGTAAAAGCTGATATATTGATTGTAAGAAACATAAATACGGAAATAACATTTATGATGCGGACTTTGTTCTTTGTCTTTTTGGGGATAATATTCGATATAGAAGTGATAAAATGGGTAGTAGTAACCTTTGTTTTTGTTATTACATTGTCAGAAGTAGCCTCACGATATGTTGCCGCAAGGGTTCTGGCGATTTTCGAGCCGAAGTTCAGGAATTCTGTTCCTGCAATCACAACAGTTGTAGCAAGCGGGTTTACATCCACTTTGGTTGCTTTCCTGTCTATAGAGGCTGGAATAAATATCCCAAATCTTGCAGAGATAGTGCTGCTTCTCGTGATATTCACAACTCTATGGTCCATTATAGGCTCGGCAATTCTTGAAAGAAGAATACAAAAGCACGAAATCAAGACTTATTAGCAAAAAGCCATAATATCTCAGCTTCCCAACCCAATAAAGCTCACTCCAGCAATGATTAGTATGATTCCAATCCACTTGAGCTTATTCATATCTTCGCCTAAAAACCTGACAGAAAGCAGGCTTACCCATACATACACCAGGGAAACAAAAGGGTACAAGACCGATAAGTCTCCTCCCTTTAATGCAGGGATAAAAAGGACTGTGCCAATAGCGTATAAGGATACTCCGCCCATTAAAGGATAGTTTCTTATTAAAGAGCTTATTTTAGAAAGTTTTTCTTCAGATGCTTTTTTCAGCAATATAGGCCCAAATGCCCCAACTAAAGTTGCCAAAATTACAAGCCCTATTGCCCAAAGCTGAGTTGCCATTATATTACTCCATGGCCTTTGAAGCCAGCGCTTCTGCTGCCATAGCCTATCAAAACAATTCCGGAAATTATTGTAAAGACCCCAATCCATTTGAAGATGTTCATCGCTTCTCCAAGAAAATAGATGGAAAGAAAGCTTACCCAGATATAAGAGGTTGCTATTATAGGGTAAAGCACAGACACTTCTCCGCCCCTAAAGCTCAATATCAGTATTGTGCCTCCGACAGCATAAAGCAGCAAGCCCATAATCAGATTGGTATTTGTAACAATGCTTACAAAGTTGAATTCCAGCGTTGCTGCGCCGTATTTGTAGAAAAGCTGGGCTGTGGAAGTGAGCAAAGTGCAGAACAGTACCATTCCCATTGCCCATAATTTTGTTGCCATTATGCTAAAAAATCTAGTCTAACCAAATACCAACCAGTTTTTATAAATCTTATTTTAATTCCTTAACAATATCTCTATCACTCTTGCGAATACGGGCCTTGAGATAAATACACCTATAGATGCCCCTAAAATTGTGATTATTGCAAAGCCCTTTAATAATCCGGCTCCTGCAAATATCAATGGGATCAAAGCTACAACTACTGTGAAGTAAGATGTCATTATTATCGAGAAAGCCCTTTTTATCCTTTCCCCCCAATTTGCAGCAAATTTCTCCCCCCTTAAAGTCTCATCAGTTATGACAATCTGGTGATTTACTCCAGTGCCAACTGTGATAATAATTCCGGCTATAGCAGCAAGGTCAATATTCCACCCAATCAAAGCAGCTAATCCTAATAATAATATTATCTCTGATGTAGAGACAATTACAATCGGGATAGAGATTACAAATCTCCTGTACCTTGCAAAAATAACGGCAGAAACGACAGCCAAAGCCGAAATAGCTGCAGTTATTGCATTCCTCAAAAATTCTTCTCCAAGCAAGGGGCTAATAGCATCTATCTTCACTATATTGAGCTTTATGGGCAAGGAGCCGGTGATTAGCACAGTCTGCAGCTTTTTCATGTTGTCCAATGCGCTAAATATAGCCTGCTGCTGCGAGCTTCCGGTGCCGCTTCCTGAAATCTGTATTTCTGTTGTTGCGCTGCCCTGAAGCTCAACTCCTATGCTAAGCTCATCGACTTTTTTATCATCAAGATAAAGCTCCAATGGCTCGATAAGATAGCGGTTGTTTTCTCCTGCAACTGGAATGTTTCTGGTAATATCTGCCTGTCTTTGCGCTGCTTCGGGGGTTATTGAAATGGAAAATCTGAACCTGCAGATATCCTGCCCAGCAGATTGTGTGCAGCCAGAGCTTGGATCTATTCCAGCACAGTCTGCCGACCTGCATACAAAAACTATGTCTTTGCCGCCTACAAAAACGGTCTTATTGGCTATTTGCGCCTCAAACTTGCCCTGCTCTGCAAGAAGATTTCTTATCTCTTCCTCTGTTGCCCCAGCAATTTCAACAAGGATATATTGGTTGCCAATCAGGTCAGAAGCATCTCTTATTATCAAATCGCTTAAACCATAAACATTCAGCCTTTCCCCCATGTTATCGATTAAAGTCTGCAAATCCTGCGCATCCAGAATTTTTTCCGGCTGCAGCAAAACTCTTGTTCCCCCCTGCAAGTCAAGCCCTTTCCTTATGTTTGTTTTTGGAGCCTTAAAAACCCTTATCCCGATGTCTTCAACGCCTTTGCTTATCTGCCTGGTCTTTGGGACATCAATTATCTTTTTTATTGTCTTATTTGTCTGAACTATTGAGTTGTTGACTGTTTCATTTATCGTCACTATCTCATCTATAACCTTCTTTTCTGTTTCGTTCAATTCAATTGTATCTATATGTTCTCTTACTGTCAGCCTGTACAGCTTCTTATTGGTCTTGATCTGAATTGATTGGTTTATCCTTAATGTGTTTACAAAACCGTAATAATTTTCAACTGTTTTAATCGGCTCATTATTGATTTCAAGAATCCTTTCCCTGTTCACGGGGCTTAATGTTGGAGAAGGCTGCTGAATGCCAGATTCAAGCGCAGCAGAGTTCGAAACAACGCTCCTTATTGCGACGCCATCAACCCAAGGCCTTGGGCTAATTGATACTATAGCCAAGACTAGCAAAACAAGAAATATTACCACTCTTACATTCTTTATTATCTGCTTAGCCTTGTAATTCATGTTGATGCTTCCTTGACTTTCTCTCAAGGTAAAACCTTAGTATCCCAACATTCTGTATCCATGTGTTGATCAAATCTATCAGCAGCCCGATAAGCAATATCAGCATGATCTGCCTTATGACTTCTGATTGGGAGACAAGCAAAGCTGCTATAGCTGCAACTATTGCAGTTGCAGACATCATCAAACCGGTTTTTATTGCCCCATAAATCCTGTCCATTTCTGACTCTTCCTTCCTTTTCAAAACTCTTGTGGACAACAAAATATCTGTATCGACACTGTAGCCTATCAGCATCAGGAAAGCGGCAATTCCAGCGGCGCTTATTTCGATATCTAGGATATTGACAATAGCCAGCGTAACAATCATATCAGAAAATGCTGCAAGAAGGACCGCAATTGACGGAATAAATGTCCTAAAGGATATAAAAACAACCAATGCCATGAAAACAAATGCTATTACCAATGCTATTATCAGCTCCTTGAAGAAAGATTTTCCTAACGAAGATCCGACAATTTCAACAGCATAATCATGCGGCAGAAGCTTTTTGTTTAATATTTTTCCCAATTCTTCAATAATGGCAGCAGATTGCTCCTGCCGTATGTCTGCTTCAATTATCAATCCAGACTGGGCGCCGAACCGGGTTATTGATTTAGCTGCTATGTCATTCTCAGGAAATTTGGAGTACAGGGATTTTTTCACATCTAGCAGGTTAACTTCCTGCTGTGTCAGGACAGTTACAGTGATGCCTCCCTTCAGGCTTATGTCCTTGTTGATTATTTCCCCAGTAGCTGCAAATTTATAGCCGATAAACACAAATGCAATTAATAGAAGCGCGAATGGTATTATCAACAGCTGTTTATATTTTTCCTCGTATATCTTTTGTATTGAGGATGCTATAGAAAAACTGCTCTTTTGCCCAATATTTTCATCCATTCTCTAATAGAAAAAAAGCGGTTTTATAAAGATTACGATTAAAAATCAATTGTGTTCCGCAGTGACATATGTCACTTCGCTATACACGATTAAAAATCAATCATCATTAGTCTTGCAGCATTGTTCATAAAATCTGAGTATCTCACCAGCTTTTTCTGGATTTAAAGAGTAATGAACTTCACCTGTTTTCTTCATTGCGATTAGCCATTCATCTTTTTCCAATTCTTTTAAAACTTCTTTTACTATTTTATTGCCCCTTAAATGAGTTGGCAATCCTTTTAATATATTTTCTGTATGCGTACCACCCCATTTCTGCCATCTTACAAGCTTCCTTATTATTCTGGCCTTTATTTTGAGTTTGGATATAAACATAAAATCTAAAAAGGGCCGATTATTTATAAATTCTTATCATATTAAAAATATATATTCTAGGATATAATTATGATACAACGTTGTCTCAAAATAGAAACATTTATAAATTTATATCACACCCATAGGTATACTAATATGTAAACTTGCACATATACTACTACGTACATATCGGAGGATAAATGCAAACAAAAAAATCATTATTTATAGAATTGTTTGGTGAATCGCCAACAATAAAGGTATTAGACTACCTTTTAACAGAGAGGGAACTGGATTTTTCCATGTCTGATATGGCAAGAAATGCGAAAATAGGAAGAGCCACACTGTACAGGATATGGGAGCAGTTAATACAAAATCAAATTATAATTCCTACTAGAATTATAGGCAAATCTAAGCTATACAAACTGAACATAAAAAATTCCAGGATAAAGAAATTAATGGAAATAGATGATATGCTCATTCTTGAAGAGCTAAGAAGAAAAGAAAAGAAGCGAAGGCCCGAAATGCTTGCCTAAGCTCATTGCTTTGAGCAAGCCTTTACAAAGCCATAGAACAATGGGGAAGGGTTGCCCAACCTTGATTTAAACTCTGGATGGGACTGGGTGCCAATAAAAAATTTATGGTTTGGAAGCTCAATATATTCCATCAATTTTGTTCCATCTTCCCTTAGATGGTAACCGGAAAAGACCAAGCCATTTTTTTCCAATGCATCAACATATTCAGGGTTTACTTCATACCTATGCCTGTGCCTTTCCAAAACAATGTTTTTTTGCTTATCCAGCACCCCTAGCCTAAAAGACTGGCTTTTATCTTTCTTCAATTCCAAAATTTTTTTTGCATCCTCATTCAGCCTTCCTGTCTCTTGGTACAATTTTAGAACCTGGCTCTTTTCGTCCAGCACAGCAACATAAGCCCCTAGGCGCATTGTGCCCCCATATTGGCTTTTTTCCATGATCTCTTTTTGCGCCGGCAGGATCCCTATCACCGGAAACTTAGTGGATTTATCATTTTCTGTCGTGTTTGCATTTTCCATATTGCATACATTCCGCGCATATTCAACTACCGCTAATTGCAAGCCATAGCATAAGCCAAGGTAGGGTATATTGTTTAAACGCGCATAGTTTGCTGTCCTTATTTTTCCTTCAACTCCTGAAGCGCCGAAGCCCCCAGGAACAATAATGCCGTTGTAATCCTTTAATATTCCAAGATTCTTGGCATTGGCTTCAAAGCCTTTTGAATCGACCCAATTTATCTCGATACCGACATTTAAGGCTGCACCTGCGTGTATCAGGGCTTGATTGACACTGACATAGCTGTCAGACAGATCATAGTCCCCTATATCAACATATTTCCCAACAATCGCGACCTTTATGCTGTTTTTCGGCTCTTTTATTCTGCTTACCCACTTTTTCCATTCAGCCCAATCTGGGTCTTTCTTTGGCTTTAGATTTAGCCCCTTAAGCAGTTTAATCCCCATTTGCTCTTTTTCAAGATCGATTGGTATAGAATAAATCGTGTCTATGTCTGGCTCAGAAATAACATGTTCTGATGGTATATTGGCATAAGTCTCAATTTTTTGCTTCCTTACCTTATCAAGGGCATTTTTTGCCCTGCACACTATAAAATCAGGGAATATGCCATTCTCGCTTAGTAGCCTGATTGCCTGCTGAGTAGGCTTGGTTTTCATTTCTTCTATGTGGGAAGGTATCGGAAGGTATGTTATTAGAATATAAATCACGCTGTCTTTGCCAAGCTCCCTCTCGAGGCTTTTCATCGCAAAAAGAAAGGGTATATTCTCGTAGTCCCCAATTGTGCCTCCAATTTCTATTATGCCAATGTCATAGCCTTCGCTTGATTCCTTAATCCTCGTTTTGATTTCATCAGGCACGTGGGGAATAAACTGCACGGTTTTTCCAAGGTATTTTCCTTCCCGTTCATTGTCAATTATCTTCTTATATATCTGGCCGGTTGTTATGTTGTTTGTCTTCGGAATATCCACATCCAAAAACCTTTCATAGTTTCCCAGATCCTGGTCTATTTCGCCGCCATCATCAGTAACCCATACCTCTCCATGCTCCGTTGGCCTTAAGGTCCCCGCGTCATAATTAATGTAAGGGTCTATCTTTATTGTTGTGACCTTAAAGCCGTATTCAGAGAGAATTCTTGCTATTGATGCTGTTGTAACGCCCTTGCCAACCCCAGACATCACTCCGCCAGCCACTGCTATATACTTAGCCATAGATAAGCACCCCTGAACAATAAAGAACTATAAAATTTTGCTGTTGCATTAACAAGGAATAAAATAGTCTATATAAATAGTTTGCGGTTTTTGGCATGTAAAATTTTTTGATTTTTGCAAGTTTGCTGCATCAACACTTAAATAAAGATTGCCAATTTGGCGCAGGTTTTTTAAACTAAATAGAATTCCAAATTAAAAATGGAAAAAGGGCTTGAAAGTCTTGTGGAATTTCTGACTGCACCGGACAAGATTGTAAAGCTAAGCTACACTGCTCTGGGAAAAAAGATTCCGGAAGGGAAGCTATACCATTTATGCCTTGGCGCGAATGCAGTTGGCATAGCAGGCTTGGTCGGAATGAGTTCTTTAGGAGCATTTGAATGGGTACACGAATTTATAAGGGGAAATATCATTTCGGATTATTCTGGCAAAGAAATTTCCACGTTGGAGATTGTTAGCATAGCTTCAGGAGCTCCATGGACAACCGATCTTAAAACCAATGTTTTGAGTATATTCGGTGAGAGGACTTATTCAGGAGATGGCCATGCCAATAGTGTGGATCCTACATTGTATTACCTTGGCAAAATAACCAAAGCATTGAGATTTCCTTTTTTCTCAGCTGGAGTATTTACGCTGGCAAGCACAGCATATGATTTAATCAGCTCAGTTTTTGGATTCGGCTCTATAACTCATGATACTGGCTTGTATGCAGGATTTGGCGCATTTTGCCTTTCCTTAGCCTCCTCTATGTACCTGAAGGATCAGGACCCTAAGTCATTGGATAAGCTAAAGAATAAAATCAAGAATTTCTTTACTTCAAATTCCGATGCCACAGAACCCGCTGCAATATTATCCTACAATAAGATTTTGAAGTATATCTGATTCTGGTTTTATAGACGGAAATTTGCGCGTAATAGAATTTTTTTCTGATGTTGCTAATATCCAAGTTAGGATTATAAGTTGATGATTAATTGTATAATTATAAACAGTTGATAAAAAGTCTTATAAATAAGATGTGAATACTAATACTATAACTATATGGACAAGATTGAACCTAAATCATTGGAAACAAGGCTGGAAAGGCCGGATTGGAAGCAATGGCTGCCAATTTATGGGGTATATCGAGTTCTAAAAGATGCCAAAGACAATAAGCCAAATATTCTCAATCCCGATGGAGCGCCAATAATTTTTTATGGGGCTTCTGCCTATCAAGCAATCTCAATAGTTGGATTAATAAATGGAATAACTTATTTACCTGAACTTGCTCAAAAATTGCTCTAAATCTCTAACCTGTACCTTTTATCAATAAACATATTTTTAAATAACATATTGATACTACCTTTGATGGGGGAAATTAAATCTGAATCATTGGAAACAAGGCTGGAAAGGCCGAATTGGAAGCAATGGCTGCCAGTTTATGGGGTATATTCAATGATTAAAGACGGCCTTAATAACGGGCCATTTGTTGGCGATTCTAAAACAAGCCCGAAAGTTGATTGGGGATATGGGATATACCAGTCAATTTCAATTATAACGTTAACGCTTGGAGTGTGTTATTTTGTCTACTATGGTTAGAAAGGATATTAATCCTCTAAACTTGTTGCTCTTGATACGATTGAATTTGCATCTTTGCTTCTGCCCATAAAAAACTTGCTTATTTCCATTAATATGAACCCAAAACTCGAAATCCCCAGGATTTTTAGCCAGTCAATAGCCGATAAAGGCACCGTCCCAAAGATAGACTGCATCGGAGCCCAATAGATTACACTTATTTGCAGCAATACAGCCAAGCATATGGCCCCAAAGAGCCAAAGGTTTGAGAAAGGGTTTAGGTGCCTTAATGAAGGGTATAGTGTCCTGCTGCCCATAACGGCAAACATCTGGAACATGACTAAAGTTGTAAATGCCACTGTTTGAGCTTTTCTTAGGTCTATATCCTTGTATTGCATAAAGAGGAAAAGCGTTCCCAATCCCATAATCAGCCCAAATAGAATAATAGAGGTGATTATTGCAGCTGATAATGGCTTTTCTTTTGGGTTTCTTGGCGCGCGGTTCATAATTCCTTCCTCACTTGTCTCAAACCCTAACCCTAAAGCGGGAAAATTGTCTGTTAGCATATTCATCATCAAAATCTGGAGCGGAAGCAATGGGAGGGGGAACCCAAGCAATATGGCGATAAAAACTGAGGTTATTTCTCCCATGTTGCAGGATAAAAAAAACTTTGTTGAGCGGATAAGCTTGTCATAAGTGTCTCTTCCTGTCTCTACAGCCCTTACAATGGAAGCAAAATTGTCGTCAGTTAAAATCGCTTTAGAAACTTCCTTTGCGACATCCGTTCCGGTGATCCCCATCGCAATCCCTATATCGGCTTTTTTCAGGGCAGGCGCATCATTTACGCCATCGCCAGTCATTGCCACAATATGGCCTTTTTTCTGAAGCGCTTCCATAACCCTTAACTTTTGTATAGGCAAAGCTCTTGCTATAATCCTTGTTTTTTCGATCTTGTTCTCCAGCTCGTAATCGCTCATCCTGTCAATATCTGCCCCAGTAAGAATAAGGTCTCCTTTTTTGAACAAGCCGATTTGCTCAGCCACTGCTTTGGCAGTTATTGCGTGGTCTCCGGTTATCACCATAACTTTTATTCCTGCATCATGGCATTTATCAATCGCTGATTTTATTTCATCACGCGGCGGATCTATCATTCCGGCAAGCCCCACAAATACAAGATTACATTCAATGTTGTCTACACTTGATTTTTTTTGCCCGTTGACCTCCTTATAGGCAAAAGCAAGAACTCTAAGGGCGCTGTTGGCAAAAGAATCGTTTATCTTTAAGATTTTTTCCCGGTCTTTTTTAATAATATTCCTTACAACACCATTTTCAAGGATTCTGTCGCATAATTCCAAAAGAAAGTCCGGAGCCCCTTTTATGTAAGCCTCAGATTTTTTTGTCAATGAATTCCGGAATATAACTGACATTCTTTTCCTTTCAGAGTCAAATGGCAATTCTTCCAGGAAAGTGAATTTGCTTGAAAGGTATTTGCGGTCAATTTTTGCTTTCTTCCCCAGAACAATCAAAGATCCTTCAGTAGGGTCGCCTATGATCTCAAATCTTTCTTGATTTTCAGCTAACTTGGCGCTATTGCATAAGCAACCTATGCGCAGCAGCAATTCGAGCTTATCAGGGTCAATCTGCTTATTATCACTATAAAAATTCCCTTTCGGCTCATAGCCTATGCCGCTTACCTCAAATATCGAGCCATCATAAAAAATTCTGGTTACAGTCATCTGATTTTTTGTGATAGTTCCTGTCTTATCAGAGCAGATTACTGTTACCGCGCCCAAGCTCTCGGCAGCAGGCAGTTTTTTTATGAGCATGTTTTTCTTTGCAAGCTCTTTTGTGCTCATGGATAAACCCACGGTCACAACCAACGGCAGAGAATTTGGTATTGTTGAAACAGTCAGAGCCAAAGCAAACAAGATCATCTCAGCTAAAGGAAACCTGCGTAGTATCCCTGTGGCAAGCACAAGAATAACCAAGATAATGGTTATAACCCCTATTTGCTTGGCAAGCTGCCCGAATTTTATTTGCAGCGGAGTTTGAGGCTCTTTTGTCGACTGTAAAGATGCAGCAATTTTTCCAAACTCGGTTTTCATGCCTGTATACGCAACAACAGACTTTCCTTTCCCATAGGTTACCACAGTTCCCATAAAAGCCATGTTTTCCTGGTCTGCTATTGATGTTCCCAGCTTAAACGGCTCAGTTATTTTTTTGGAAGGAACAGATTCTCCGGTCAATGATGCTTCATCTATCTGCAAGCTTGAAACTTCAATCAACCTTGAGTCTGCAGGGACAATATCTCCAGCTTCCAGCAACAGAATATCACCCGGCACAAGCTCTCTTGCGGGTATTTTTTGCTCTCTTCCGCCCCTTAGCACTTTAGCTGTTGGAGCAGATATCTTTTGCAGCGCTTCAATTGCCTTTTCAGCTTTATACTCCTGGATAAACCCAAGCATTGCATTTAACATCACTATGGTAAATATCGCTGCAGCTTCTACCAACTCATTAAGAAACAGGGATAAAAGCCCGGCAAATATCAATAATAAAATTAAAGGGTCCTTGAACTGGTCAAAAAGTATCCTTAATGCAGTAAGATCTTTCTCTTTCTGCAATTCGTTATAGCCTGTTTGTTCTAATCTCCTTTTGGCCTCTTCCCAAGTTAATCCGCTCTGTAAGCTTTTTAATGACTTTAATGCATCAACTGCTTTTAAATTGTAATAATCAGCCATTTAAACTCCTCTTGGGTTATTGTCCACAACATACCGTAAGCCAAAACATATAATCTAAATAACAGATTAATAATTATTAAGGAATTTATAATATTATCGGCTGGCAAAAATGCAAGGTCGTTTAAGACAGATTTAATCAGAGAAAGCACAAAGACAGATTGAATCATTAAAAGAACGCATGTATTAACCCTATAAAAACTTTGTTCCCATCAAACCCTGGAATCGGTAGCATGTTGAAGATGAACAGAAACATGTTAATTTTGCTTGTCAAAAGCAGCATTTGTTCATACTTTCTGGAAAATAATTTCTGTTTTATTGCCAATAAGGAGGCAAGCCATAAGATTAAGTTTACAGCAGGGCCCGCAAATGCCACTATAGAAAATTCAATCGGGGCAGCTTGGCCTAAAATTGACACATATGCTGGGACAAAGAAGATGAAAGGGAAACTCATTAATTTGAGCATTAAGCCAAGAGCGAGGAAGAAATAAGCTGCCTGGAATTCTGCATGCAAGCCAAAGCTTAAGGCAGCAAACTTATGGCCCAATTCGTGCAGGATTATTGCTGGGGCAGTAATCAATATCGCAAATTTGAGATCATTGAAATCAAAACCTGATTTAAAATGCTTTAAAGGGTCATAATCTTCCGGAGCAGGCCTTTTAAAGATGCCTGAGAATATATAGCCAACTGCCAAAGTCATTATTATTATGTCAAAGATTTCTGAAACAGTAAAAAGCGGCATTTCGATCCTTGTTTATTGCTCCATCATATGATAAAATGTGTATAATACCCTGTTCACGTTTTTCACCAGGTCAAAGTCCCTGCCTTCAACAATAATGCAGTTTTCGTCAAAAGCAGTTTTGCTTATATTAGCCTCCTTTACATATAAAACAATCTTATCTGTATTGTCGCATGTTATTATCGGCCTTGTCCTGCAGGCAAATGTCATGTTCCTGTCGCATGCTGCTATTGGCTGCTTGAAGAATATGTTAGTCATGTGCTGATTAAAGTCTGCAACGGCAAGCGCCACATGCGAGAAATCATTTCCGGTAGGATCAAATGTTACATAATATTCAGTTGCGTTGTTAAAGAGCTCAGAGTCTAAATGGCCTTCTATCTTTATGCCTTCAACTTCCTTTGGACCGTATCTGAATTGGACATTGTAAAGCCTTGAGCCTTGAGGGCTCTTAAACTGGGTATACCATGAATCCTCAAATTTAACAAAAGAGTAGATGCCATTATATAGGTAGCCTTGATTTTTTTTTAATTTTCCTTTTAAGTTCAATGCATGCAAATCTTCGATAGTCTCCGGATGCTCCGGAGTCAAGTATTTTAGGCCGAATAAAGCAACAAAAACAGCAACCAATAAAATCAGAGTTATTATCAAAATCCGGTCAGATCCAGATTTAACATCCTTTACCTCTGTCTTCGGCTCTTCTTTTCCCTTCTTTTTTTCCTCTGGCATTTTCTCTATCTCTTTCCACTTTGTTTCATACTCTTCTTTGCTTATTATTCCTTCTTCTAAGCTTTCTTCAAGTTTTTTTAACCTTATGCCTTTCATCCTATTATCCCCAGAATTCCATACACGATCCTGTCTTTAAGCCTTATGACATCCGCATGGTTTCCGGATTCTGCTATGATGCAGTTGTTCTGCAAAGATATTCTCGTTGTGTTCGATTTTTTGAAGTACATTACCGGTATAAGCTGGGTTGAGAACTTGCATGATATAATCGGCAGATCATATTTGTTTTCTCCAGTGAAACCGGTCCTAGTAAATATCCCGAAATTGCTTAAGGTAATGCCTGCCTGATATTGGGCCAAGGCTATTCCCTCAGCAAAAGTGTCATTAAAATCAGATGTCATGTCAATCTGCGGCTTGTTTTTTAAAATGTTTATTGCGCTTGCATCAGCTGAAATCGACTCTAAATCCTGGGGAAGGTAAGTAAACAAAGCTTCCTTGCCATCAACATTAGTCGACCAGAAGCTTCCCCTGTTAAAAAACTTAAAATCATTGTATTTGACGTTTGGTCCGCTGCCCTGGAAGCCAAAAAACACTACTCCAAAAACGCTGCTCACCATTATAAAGCCCAAAAAATACACGAGGAATTTTTTTGTTCTGTCAGGCTTATTATGCTTTCTCATAAAAAAAAGCAAAGCTGAGATGTATTTAAAGGTTTTTATCGCTGCTGATAAACTGGTTTAACAGAAATAGCGTGGAAAAGCAATAATTAAATAGTAAACAAGCACAAGGGATAAAAAAGACAACAGAAGATTCAGAAGAACTTTTTGGTGTCAAGGATGAATATGCTTTTGTATATATAAGGGCTGATGGGGGGTGTCAATCCGTCAGAGTTTGCAGGCAAGCTTGAAGAAAAGCTGAGGAAAGAAAAAGGCCAGGAAAAAGGAGAAGAAACTTTTTTTGTACAGACTTTTGAGCAATTGCTTGAGACCTTTGGCACTATATTGATTGTTCTCAATGCAATTTTAGTTATTATTGCAGGAATTTCTGTTTTGGTAGCTGCTGTAAACATAACAAACACAATGTATACTGCGGTGATTGAGAGAACGAAAGAGATTGGAGTCATGAAATCAATAGGCGCAAGAAACAGCACAATACTGTTCGTATTTTTCATGGAATCCGGGATCATAGGGCTTATAGGCGGAGCAATTGGAGTATTACTGGGCTATGGTCTTGCGAAGATTGGGGGATTTTTTGCGGCTGCTGCCGGCTTTGCGCTTCTTAAGCCTGCTTTCCCCTGGTGGCTCATTATTGGCTCCCTCTTGTTTTCGTTCATAGTAGGCGCTGCTTCCGGCTATTTTCCCGCAAGGGCTGCATCAAAATTAAAGCCTGTTGATGCTTTACGGTATGAGTGAAATAGGACGCTATTAACTTAAGCGATAAATCAATGCGAAGCTTCGCATTATTAATACCTGGCAAACAAAAGATTTAAATAAGATAGTGCTTGGTTTTAATCCATGGATTTGGACATGATTGAGGGTGCGCTTTCTTTTGCCCAATTACTAACAAAATTCAGGGAGTGCTATAAAAAGATAAAAACAAATGCAATCAAAGCGAAAAAGGCAAGTGGCACTGCAAAGATAGGATATTTAGAAGAATTGTTTGATTATATCAGATTTGCTGAAGCTATAGCCAAAAGGCTTTCTACTCTGGGAATGCGGGAATTAATGGCTGTAGCGATAAGTATTGATAATCAGGTTAAGACATTGAATGTAACTGACCAAAGGCAGATAGACCAGATAGAGGCTATTTATAATAGGTTACTTAAGGCAATGGAAGAGATCGATAGGTACAACCTCATAGAGAATAGAAAAGCAGGGGATCTCATAAGGTTTGATAGAGGAATCGTTAATAAAATCAAACTGCTAAAGTCTAACTCAGTTCAAACTGCATCTAGATCAAAAGCAGCAAATGATAACGCAAGACAGCAGACTAGAAAAGCAGCCTAAAATGCAGATAAAACTAATAAAAAAGCCAAAGAATTGCATTTTAATAGAGGGCTTCCCGGGCTTTGGCCTGGTTGGAACAATAGCATCTGAGTTTCTTCTGGAGCATCTGCAGACAGAGCAGATTGGAAAGATAATATTCAATGAAATGCCTGCGATGATAGCGATACATGAAAGCAAAATTGTCGAGCCTTTGGGAATATTCTATAACAAGAAGCACAATATTGTCCTGCTTCACGCAATAACCGCTTCTGCTGGCATGGAATGGAAGCTGTCTGAGATGGTGATGGACTTAAGCAAGCAATTGAGTGTAAAGGAGATCATATGCATGGAAGGCGTAGGAAGCAGCGAAGAAACTAACACATCAAGGGTATTTTACTATTCAAACAATGAAAAAAGCAAGGCTAACTTTAAGGGAGTTGGAATAGAACCATTAAAGGAAGGGATTATAATAGGCGTTACCGGCGCTGTTTTGATTAGGGCTGAGAACGTCCCTGTAAGCTGCATTTTTGCAGAAACGCACACAAGCCTTCCAGACAGCAAGGCGGCAGCAAAAGTCATAGAAGTATTGGATAAATATTTGAAGCTAAAGGTGGATTACAAGCCGCTTCTTGAGCAGGCTGAAAAATTCGAGGAAAAGCTCAGGAGCTTGCTGTCAGAAAGCCAGAAAGCCCAGGAAATAAGCGAGAAGAAAAAGCTGAGCTATGTTGGGTAAGTATAATTTCTTCAAGTTTTATTGTTGCCATCATTATAGGTTTAGACAGTATCGTTTGTGTTAAGCTCAATTTTTGATATCGGGGTTCTATTAAAAGCATAGATTCTGTAAGTTTAGTCTACATTTTTTGGCAAAGCTTTTTAATAAGCCTAAATTAAGCAGAAACATGAAGAGCCAATGCTTAATTCCGATAGTTCTTATAATGCTGATTTCTCTGTTCTCTTACATAAACATTTTTGACAATGAGTTTGTCTGGGATGACCACATATTTATCCTTGAAAACCAGGACATAAGGTCTTTTTCAAATATTATGCTATTTTTTTCTGAGGACTTTGATGGCTTGTACAGGCCGTTGAGAAGCCTTCATTACACTGTTGTATATTCAATTGCTGGCAAGAATGAGTTCCTGTATCATTTTAATGCCTTCTTTTTTCACACTGCGATATCTATTCTTATTTTTTTAATCATCCTTAAGCTTGTTGAAAACAGGAATATAGCCATGGTTTCTGCCTTTATCTTCGCTGCACATCCGATACATACAGCCAGGGTTACAAACATGACTGCGGGATTTGACCTATTAGGCATATTTTTTATGCTATCATCATTTTATTGCTATATTAAACACTCAAAAGAGAATGTTAAGGGGTGTTTTTTTGTGTCTTTGTTTTTATTTTTGTTGGCAGTTTTCGCTTCTGAAGAGGCTATCACTTTGCCTCTGATTATTATTCTGTATGAATTTACTTTTAATAAGGAGACATTTATCAAAAAACTGAAAAACGATATTATTGCAAAATATTTGGGGTATTTCCTTATTGCTTTGTTGTATATAGCAGTTAGAATTTTGATAATCGGCTTCAGAGGCCGTGTTGAAGAGTATTTGGCAGGAAATTTCTTTTTTACAATGCTTACCATGCTGAAAGTCTATGTTAACTACATCTGGCTGCTGATTTTTCCTGTCAATCTGACCCTGTTCCATGAAGTTTCTCCGGTCAAAGGCATTTTTGACCTTAAGATGATTTTGTCATTCTTGGTTTTGATTATTATTTTTGTTGTCTGGATCAAGAATCATAAAAACAAAATAATGTTTTTTTCCATTTCATGGTTTTTTGTAACTTTAATACCTTTTTCAAATATAGCCCCAATACAGGTTTTTATGGCTGAGAGATATCTGTATGTGCCTTCTATTGGTTTTTCGCTGTTGTTGTCCCATGGATTATTCTCAGTTTACAAGATTAAAAGCAGAATAAGCCAAAAACTGGTGAAAGGGGCAATAATAGCCATTATTATTCTGTTATTGGGATTCTACATTGCTAAAACCATCGACAGGAATAATGACTGGCAGGATAATTTAACATTGTGGAGCAAAACTGTATTGACAAACCCGAACAACAGCAGGGCCCATGATAATCTTGGGTTTACTTATGACCATATGAGGCAGGATGAGAAAGCTTTGGAAGAGTTTGAGAAAGCAGTATATTTGCAGCAGGATAATTTCAGGGCCTTAGCAAATCTTGGTATTGCTTATGCCAAAGTCAATAGGTATAATGATTCATTAATTATGCTGCAAAAATCTATTGATATAAGGCCATACCATAAAACTTATGATAAAATAGGTTTGGTGTATTCTAAATTAGGGCAGGATGAAAAGGCAATAGGGCAGTTTGAGAAAGCGATTGGATTAGAGCCAAGATACGCAAAAGCCCATAATGATTTAGCTTCCGCTTACGCTTCAATTGGGAAGTTTGATTTAGCACTGCAGAGCTTTAATGATGCAACCAGGATTGATCCGGATTATGCAGATGCCCATTATAATCTTGGGATTTTGTTGGAATTTCTTGGGCAAGATGAATTGGCGCAAAAAGAGTTTCAAATAGCTTTTGAACTGGAGCCTAAGAACAGCCTTTACAGAAAGAAAATACGCTAAAATCTGGATATATGAGGCCTGTCTGCAGGAGGCTGGTCTATAGGTGGGATTTGCCATGGAGGGACATCAATAATTCGCTCTTCTTTTTTTTCAGGCTCTTCATACCCTGGAGGCACTGTGCCATCATGCTTTTTTCTTGGGTTGTCTTTTTTATGATCGTATGGCTTATCCCAGGGAAGCTTGGATTTTTCCGGATTTAGATAGATTCCAAAGCCTGACTCTGTTTTTTCTGCAGATACTTTGCTTACAAGCCCGCTTAATGTAGAACAACCTATGGTAAACTTTCCAGAATTTGCATTGTAGAGGATTTGTTCCATTCTTTCAACAGTAAAATATCGACTGATTTATAAAGATTATGCTATGGGTGTATAGGATAGTTTATACTGTATTGTGTACTGCGAGGGTATTTACAAGTTAATTTGCGGCTAACTGTGTTTTAACAAAATGTATAATTGGTGTGAAAACAAGAGTTGAAATGATAGACGGAGAGTATTTTGAAGAGATAAAAGCGCATAGCAATGGTTATGCGCAAAGGCTCGCAGGATTGTACAGAAATCAAGTTGGATGCACCAAATTTTTCAGGCTTGGAAAAATAATTTCTCATTTCAGGGAAAAAATAGGCTTGGAGAGGAAGTTGCTTGACGTCGGATGCGGCCCTGGCTTTCTTTCTTTGGAAGCAGCGGAAAAGCTTCGATACACCTCTGTTGGGATAGATTTTTCAATAAATGAGATTAGAATAGCAAATCAAGAACTAGAGGCGAGAATACAAGATAAAGGATTAATTTCCGGCCAAGTAAAATTTTATGCAGACAACCTGTTCAATCCATCTAATCCTGAATGGGTAGATAAGTATGATATAGTTGCATGTGTGGATGTTCTTGGCTCATATGAAGGATTGCCAAGAAAACATGAGTTTGTCTCAGAGCTGTGCAATTATGCAGCAGATAAAGGCAATGTGGTGATAACGGCACTATGCTGCCAAAATCCTGAAATGGCTGAGAGATACAGAAACGGAGAGGTTATATCATATAAAATAGAAGGAAAAAACGTAAAAGTACATCTTCATAGCGAGACAGTGCAGGATTATCTTGCTATATTTATAGATATAGTTGGTAAATTCAGAAAAAGCCTTGGTATCCTGAGGCTGGATGAAGAAAGTGTATTATTCCATCTTTATTGACTGCTGACCTTATTCGTTATTTTCTTCGAGTATTGGGTTCCTCTGCGAATAAGAGTTAAAAAGAATAATGAATATTCTGGTTGATTACTCCGCTATTCAATTTGGTTGATTTTTCTCTTTGTTGGCAATAGCTCTCACTGTTAATCTAATAAGGTAGTTTATAGAGAGTTACAACGCATAAATTGGCGTAGCATATTTACCTTGATAAGAATACAAAATACCCAAATTTTGGGTTTTCAAAGCTTGGAAACAGCAAGTTAGGTTTGATTTTTATAGTGCCTAAATTAGAGTTTAGTTATAATTCTCACTTTATGCTTCTCAGACAGGATTGTCAGATTTAAAGTTATTCTCCTATTAATCAGCTTATTGATTATTGCATTGTTTTGTTTTTGTTATATAAATGAATTGTTCTAAAAAATATTAAAAACAACGTTATTTTTTAGCTGATTATCTCGCTATTTGAACTCTCACTTTTTGAGGATGGGAATAATAATTTTCAATATTAAACATATTTAGAGGTTTTATTGTATTGTTTAAGATAGATATTAGAATAGTTTTATTTATAAGATTATTATTAAATATACATTATTTGAAATAATTTTTGCTATAGTTGTTTTAGGGTATATATTTTTATCAGTATTTGTTATATTTGATTAAAAAAATTGATATTTGATTAAAATATTTTAGAATATATAATTGTTAATAATAACAAAAATTTAATAAAAAGAGAAAAAATTCTAAATTATTTGATGGAAAAAAACATATTAATCCTCATTTTCGCTGTTTGTTTGGTGATTCTTGTATCCTGCAAAAGCTATGATGCGGTTATTATTAATAATGGAGATGAAAAGATTAGGATAAATATTGAGATTGCTGATAATGTGGAAGAAAGGGCTTATGGGTTAATGCTCAGGGAATCTCTCGACGAGAGCGACGGAATGCTGTTTATTTTTGATGATGAAGAAATAAGGAATTTTTGGATGAAGAATACCTTAATCCCGCTAGATATGATATTCATCTCCAAAAATTTAGACATTGTTGATATAAAATATGCTGTACCATGCGAGAATGACCCGTGCATCAGTTATGTGTCAATTGAGCCGGCAAAATATGCGTTAGAGGTAAATGGCAACTTTACGATGAAGAATGACATCAGTATAGGCGACAGAATAAGCATTAATTGAGTTTAGACGCTAAACGAATTAACAATAAAAAGCATTAAAAATCATTAAAAAATACGGGTCGTATATATGAAAAAAATAATTTTTGGCTGTTTGCTATTAGGGTTGTTTTTGATGGGTGGCTGCGAACCTAGTCTGGATAAAGATAATGATGGAGATAAAGATGCTGAGCCTAGTGGAAGTAGTCTGGGCTTTGAAGACATAACCAGAGAGCAATGCAAAAATGCGAATGGTTACTGGAATGAATGCGGAAGCCCTTGTGCCGGCACTGGTGCAAAAATGTGTATTCAGATGTGTCAAATCCAATGTGAATGCAGCGGAATAGCCGGATTTTCCTGCCCGGAAGGGTATAAATGCCGATTGGCTGGAAAAATTGCTGATGAGATAGGTGTTTGCGTTAGAGAATAGGATTGGAAAGAATTGCTACCAGAATAACGAATTCTTATCGATTTATAGCCCGATAGGCGCAATATCGTCCTCAACCATCTTGTCTATCGCTTTGCCAATCTTATCCAAATTCTTCTTGTCAAAATATTTTTTCTTTGAAGCATTTGCCTTCAGCATTGAGCCGTCTATTGAGATAAATTTCAAATCAATAAGCTTGTTTTCATTTGCAAGCTCGACGGTTTGTTTGAAGGCTTTTTTCACAAATCCTGCGTTATCTTTTCTAAAGCGTGAGATTGTGCGAAAGTCAGGATTGACTTTCTCCGCCAAATACATGAAAACAAAGTTTTCCCTGCTTGCTGACGCAAGCTTTCTTGAGCTTCTGACTCTGGATAGCATGCCCATAATCAGTATTTTCATAATAATTCTTGGACGATATGCTGGCTGGCCTGCTCCATCGTAAAGTATGTCAAAGTTTGTGTAGTCTAATGAATCCGCAAAATCCTCTACTAAAAAGCAGATATGACCTTTCGGAATCATGTCTTTTATTGACAAAGGAATTAACCAATTTTGATTTTTATTTGATTTTATGTATGCCATTAAATCACCTCATTTTATTGACGATAATTTTATAATTTATAGACGAGAACTAATATTTATAGTTTGTTATATTATGGGACAGGCTGGGGCGTTTAACGTACGAACGTTAAGCGCAGTTGGATAGAGGAAAAAGGGACTTCAACTAGAGTCATAGTGCATTATACGGACTTTTGAGCAAAAAGTTTATATACTTGATGTATACATTATGAGTATACACAAAAAGGGATTACTGTGGATTACCCAATCTACGAAGGATTGTTAATCATTACTGTCCAAACAAGGAAGGGGCAGAAGAATGTGCTGGACGAGCTGTTGCAGCACGAAATGGATCTGGACGATGTTGCTGAAATCCTAAGCAATGGCTACGATTGCTCCAGAAGCAAGCGTAGAGTTGACGTTGTGGAAAAATGTATGGACAAAGGCAACAAGACCATGAAAGCAGTTGTGCAAAAAGGCACATTAATGTTTGATAACAAGGAGTGCTGGGAACTCATCCATGTAGGAAAATTCAGCAGGAGGAAGTAAAAATGGAAGACATTTACACAAACGACATCATGTGCAAGGAATGCCATAAAAAAACGGCTAAAAGCCATTTAGTTAGGGATGGTTTTACCATTAGGACTTGGGAGTGCAAGGGCTGTGATAAGATATGGCACCACCCTCTCGATGCAAATGAATATCTAAAGTTTGCAAAGCTTAAGCAGAAAAATTTTAAAGTGAAATTACGCAAAGTAGGCAATAGCTTCACGGCAACCATTCCGCAGGAGATTATCGAGTTTGGAGGCATCCCGAAGGCAGGGAAAACCATTGAAATGCACATGGAAGCTGCCAATAAGGTTGCGCTGATGCTGAAATAACTGGCGCGCATTGGCAGAAGCGCGCCTATGCACGCAAACGAAGTTTGGTGTCCTGAAAACCATTGGTTTTCATGAGATGCGCCGCAGCATTGGCGGCGCATATTTTTAACGAACATTTTAAATAAAAGCTTCACTAAAAAACAAGAAATGGCAAGAGATCCATTCGGTATTGGAGGATTTGGCACTATTGGAGGGGAGGTAGAAACCCATTAGGTCCTTTTGGCCCAGGGACTGGCACTGGAGGAGGAACTAAACCTTCGTGTCCAAAAACTATACGAGATCAGCTAAGAGTAAGATGGTGGAAAGGGAAATATGAATGCCCTTATTTCTGTTGTGGAAGAAAACTAAGTTATGAGCATGTAGAAGCTGGTCGAATAAAAGCGGGTGGAAAATACTCTGTTCCGAATACTAGACTCATTTGCAAAACATGCAATCGTGGGATGGGGAAAACAAATTTAAAGATTTACATGAAAAGAAATTTTCCCGAAAGATATGAAAGATATTTTCCCAAAAAGGTAGGGGGAAGTAAAGGTGGCGGGAAACGTGGAGGCAAAAAACCGCCAAGACCCTTATGGGATATTAGAGGAGGATTATTAGGCGAGCCACCTAAAAGTGGTCAGTTTCCTTTTTAGAGGTTGAAGTCCCTTTCTCCGTTAGTTCTATTTGATGCAAAGCAATATGCATAAACAGCAGGCAAAACAAATATTCGTCTAATGCTGAGCAAGACGACAGGATTGAGGCAACCCAACACTAAAACTCGTCAGGAACTGACGAGACTTTTTTCGAAGAAAAAAGTTTGCTTTGCGGACATTAAACGGCTGTAAAGCAAACACTTTTTGAGTTCCCTTCAATTTACGAGCCACCGTACTTTTTTCTTAGGTTCTTTGAGAAGTAATAAATTTGAGCGTTAGCGAGGGTAAATAATAGGAGAATGTGTGGGTTAAAAAATTAAGCGACAGCGAAATTTGCTCTCTGGGTTCTTACAGAACCATGTCCTAAATCAACTGTTAAAGGTATTGTAATATCTTTTTCTTTCTCCTTTAGTTTCATTACTAAATAGATAACCACATAATTCGGCTTATAGGTAACTAACATTGAAGCCTCCTGTAAACTTACCAGTTGTTTTTCTGACAATTTTAGGTTTTCAGAAGCGTTTAGAATCTCAATGCCGGTAATAAAACCATCCATACCAACATCTATTATGAAATCACCTATATCTATTGAAGCTTTTACTTTTCTTCCTTTTGACAGGAATAGTATATCTTCTTCCTTGTCATAATCTATTTTTGTATTGCTTTTTGCCATTTTCTATCAGTATTCCATGATGTTATGATATATAAATCTTTCTTGGAAATTGCTGCTATTACGACAAGGCTGTATTTGTTGCTTAATTTTATCCATAATTTGTATTTTTCTTCGTCTTCTCTTTTAGATGGTTGTTCTTCAACTTTTAATAATCTATCTGTTTTCTTTACGTATTCTCTAATCATTGCCTCTGAAATTGGCCTTTCCTTTACCTTGTCGTAGAAATGCTTTTTGAATTTGATATTTTCTTGCTTCAATTCTTCCAGGAATTTTTTGACTTTTTCGAACTGGGACATGGATATTGACATATTGAGATTATATTTAAAGATATTGGAATTGGTTATGTTGTTGTAATATTGATTGTATTAAGACAATTTTGAGAAATTATTGATTATGCTCTCACATTCTTGATAAGAAACTACGCCATCTTCAAAAAAACAAAGAGGCACTTCATAATAATCGTTTTGTGGCTTGCATAAATCGCAATGAAAATCTATTTTTAAATTGTAAATTCTGCCCAGTTCTATGTTGCACGTTTCAGTATTTGCTTTGCAATCCTTTCTCATTCTTATTTTTGTTTTATTGTAATTTCCCGAACCTAGATTTTCTATTGACTTCCATCCAAATTGAGTTATATCTCTATCATCGCCATACCAGTATCTGATATTTCCACTAGGAATTCTTCCGGTATTAACAAATAACAAGAACAATTCATTTCCTCCTTCCACGTATAAACTTCTTTTTATTATATTGCCATTCAGAAAGTTTATAATCAATTCTGCTTGATTTGATACTTTAATTTCTTCCATAATTTCTGTTTGTTTATCTAAAATTTTGGTTTGTCTCAAATCAAAATATACTAAAAAAATAGTAACAATTACCAATAAGATTGTAGCAAATGCAAGAATTACGGTAGCCCATGATAATAATTTGTCGTGATTTTTAAAAATGTTTTTTATTATTTTAATTGTATTTTTTCTTTGAACCATGGTATGTTAAGTAAATTATTTCTATGAATTAAAAAATTCTACAATATAGTTATAAACATCTCTTAAAAATCCAAATAAATAAGCAATCATGTCTTCAAATACCGTTGGTTTTTTGTGGAGTGAACCCCTAAAAGTAGACAAATAGTTAAGAGACACCAAACATACAAAAAACGAGTGAGGTGTCAAAATGGGTTCACGAAGAAAGTTTACAA
>Ga0209541_10002775_pt1 | contig 32783 bp, 32 predicted proteins | sample RifCSPlowO2_01_FD_184027 | JGI IMG/M metagenome (GOLD analysis project Ga0209541, IMG submission 184027) | Groundwater microbial communities from Rifle, Colorado - Rifle CSP2_plank lowO2_0.1 (SPAdes) (version 2) | ecosystem: Environmental > Aquatic > Deep subsurface > Groundwater | place...
GTCATTTCGACCGAAGCGAACGAAGTGAGCGAAGTGGAGAAATCTCTCTACAAAAGCCTGTAAGAGATTCCTTCCCGATTTAATCGGGACTCGGAATGACACTATTAGGAGTTTTCAAACAGGCTCTAAGTTGCTTTTTTAATCTTAATATCCCCTCTGAAAGAACTGCTCCTTTCCCAACCCAAAAATCAAACTTCTGCTTATCTATTGAAAGCTCTGGAGGATTTTTGAGAGGATTATAAAAACCTATTTTTTCAAGGTATAGGCCGTTTCTCTTCTTTTTTTTATCGATAGCCACAATTCTATAGTTTGGTTTACCTTTTTTTCCTATTCTCATCAATCTGATTGTTACAGGCATATATCTTCTAGTGTCATTCCTGCCCCGTAATAAATAACGGGGTAAACTCCAGCAGGAATCTATTTAATAGATCCCGGATCAAGTCCGGGATGACCTGAAACTATTCTATCAGTTTCAGGTCATTTTTTCCAGCGTTTTTTTTGCTGCTTTTTCTTCGGCTTCCTTTTTTGATTTTCCCACTCCAACTCCATATTTTTTTTCTTTTATCGATACTTCGACTTTAAAAATCCTGTCGTGTTCTGGACCAATTTCTTCGATTACACTATAATTGGGCGTAATTTTAAATTTACCCTGCGTATATTCCTGGAGACGGCTTTTTGGCGATAGATATAGCTTATTATTTATAATCTTGTCTAGTTTGTCTGAAAATAAATATTTTAAAACGAATTCATAGGCTGTTTCAAAATTTTGATCGATAAAGATCGCACCGATCAAAGCTTCAAAACAGTCGGCTAAAATGTTTTTATTTCTTCGGCCGGACTCTCGATCCTGGCCTTTAGAAAGATAGAGATATTCTCCCAAATCTAATAATTTTGCCGATTCTGCCAGGCTTTCCGTCCTCACAATAGCTGCTTTGATCTCAGTGTAATCGCCTTCTTCCAGAGACGGATATTTTTTATATAGATAGAGTGAAGTAACCAGGGAAAGAACGCTATCGCCCAGAAATTCAAGCTTTTCGTTTGAAGGCAGATAAAAATTTTTGTGCTCGTTTAAATACGAGCGATGAACAAAAACATTCTCTAAGTTTTTTTTATTCTTAAAAGATAAGTTTAATTTTGTTTCGAGTTGTCCATGATTTTTCATATTTTAAGCTGATCCATAAGCTTTCCCAATACCGCATTAATAAAAGCGTACGATTTTTCTCCCGAGAGTTCTTTGGCAAGATCTACTGCCTCGTTGATCACCACTTTTTTGGGGTTTTTATGCTCAAAGATCAGCTCATAGATGCTCAACCTTAAAATAGATAGATCGGTCTTTGCGATATTGTCGAGAGGATAGCGAGGCGCATATTTTTTTATAAATTCGTCGATTTTTTCTAATTTGCCGATAATTTTTGGCGTTTTTGCCTCAACAGGATGAGGAAGGTTGTTTTTCGAACTATAGCTGAAGGCAAATAAATTCTGAACTATTTTAATCCGCTGAAGATGTCTTTGATCCATAGGTTTCTCTCTGTCATTCCGAGCGAATCCCGATTTAATCGGGAGAAGTCGAGGAATCTCCTTACAAGCCTAACTTAGATTTTAAGGGGATCCTTCGACTCCCCTTCGACTTCGCTCAGGGTGACAAGCATACTAATGTGTTATGCTTGTCATTTCCCACAGTGCTTACACACTCTATGCGGAAGCTTTAATTTTTGACAATTTGGACATTCGACAAGTTTGGCAAAACCAAGTCTTCTGGTTCTTAGTCTTTTCCCTTTTCTCCTGGTTGAATGTTTGCGTTTTGGTAAAGGAGCCATGTTTGAAAATTTAAAGTGAAAAATTAAATGTTAAAAGTTATAATATCAAATACATTCATATTATTCAAATTATGTTCCATGTTTCAAGTTTCATGTTTCATGTTTCATGATAACTATTATTTGTGGAGAGGATACAATTTCGTCTCGTAATTATTTTATTTCACTCAAAAAAAATTATTTTACAAAAGGATTTGAGATTAAAAACTTAAAGTTTGATCAAATTGGCGATATAACCCGATGGCTGGCAGACTCCCCTAGCCTTTTTTTCCAAAAGAAAGTCTTTTTTGCAGAACGGCTTAACAAACACGTAAAAAAAGAAAATAAAAAAATTGTGGACGATCTGCAAAGAATCGCCGCCATGAAAGATGTCGAACTTGTTGACTGGGAAGAAGTATCAGGCTGGGAACTAAAACTTAAAAAAATAGGACAGATAAAGGAATTTAAGCCAAACCAAACTATATTCAAACTTCTTGACTTGCTTTATCCTGGAAATAAAGTCTTATTTCTTTCTCTTTTAAATAAATTAAGCCAAGAGCTCGACGAAAATTTTATCTTTATCATGCTGATCAGATATGTTAGGAACTTAATTGTTATAAAAGAAGGCGCAATTCCGCCCAGGATGCAGTCTTGGCAGACCTTTAAACTAAAATCCCAAGCAAATCACTGGAAAATTGAAAACTTGGTCAATTTTTACGAGGCTTTGTTTAAAATTGAAGTCGGATTAAAATCCGGCAGCAACCCTTTTTCGGTCAAAGAATCACTTGATATTTTAGCCTGTCATTTCTTATAATATCTCTTATGACTGTTGTTGCAGACCATATTTACAGAGGTTATGATATTCGAGGACTCGTTGGTAGTGAATTAAATGAAGAAACAGTATCTCTTCTTGCTAAAGGATACGCAACATGGCTATTGCAAAGAAAAATATATGACTGCGTACTCGGCTATGATTGTCGTCTTTCAAGCCCAAAATTTAGGGACATCTTCGCTAAAGAGCTTACAGAAGCAGGTATTACTGTTTATGATATCGGTTTGACCTTATCCCAAATCTGCTATTTTGCCTGCTACTATTTTAGAACCCGAGGAATGGTGATGATCACGGCGTCCCATAACCCAAAAGAATATAACGGATTCAAATTTGGAACAGGTTATTCCGAAACAATGCTGACAGAGGATATTCATGAGTTTAGAAATCTTGTCAAATCAGGTAAATTCGTTAGAAGATCACCGAAAGGAAAACATCTAAAAGAAGACATTAAAAAAGTCTACGAAGATGATCTACTGAGAAGAATTGATCCTATTAAAAAGTTTAAAGTAGTTGTTGATTCCTGTAATGGCGTTGCCGGTATTTATTTGCCTGACATTTTAAGAAAAGTCGGTTGCGAAGTAATTGAACAGAACACAAAACCGGATGGTAATTTTCCCTCGGGAACTCCTGATCCAACTGAAAGAATTGTTCAAGAACGGTTGGCAAAACGTGTGGTCGCAGAAAAGGCAGATCTAGGTTTTTCCTACGATACTGATGGTGACAGGATCGGTGTCGTAGATGAAGAAGGCAATCTAATCTGGAATGATACTTTGGTCGCCTTGTATGCAAAAGACATTCTAAGTTCATTACCTGGGTCTAAAATAGTCTTCAATACTTTATGTTCAAAACAGGTAGATGACGTGATAAGATCAAACGGAGGTGTTCCGATTATTTGGTCAACGGGTCACTCCTTTATCAAAGCAAAAATCAAAGAGGAGAGAGCACCTTTTGGGGGTGAATTATCAGGCCATATCTATTTTGTCGATAATTTTTATGGACACGACGATGGAGCTATTGCGACGTTACGCCTTTTAGCCTATTTGACTAAAATTAATAAATCTCTAAAACAAGTTGTTGCAGAACTCCCCCATTATGTTTCCAGCCCCGAAATCAAGGTCGGTTGTCCAGATAATGTAAAATTTGAATTTGTGAGTAAAAAAATTGCTGGAGAAATTAAAAAGCTTTATCCCAAAGCAAAATATGTTGAGATCGATGGCGTTAGAATGGACACTAAAGACGAGATGCTTATCGTTCGAGCTTCACAAAATGGACCTTATCTCACGGTAAAATTTGAAGCTAAAACAAGAGATAAATACGACCATCTGAAAAGACAAATAAGTGACATTTTGTACAAATTTAAAGAAATAGATATTGCTTCAGGTGTAAACATAGACTCTATTAAATAAATTAATTTTATGTATTCCAATCAAGATTTAAAGTTATTCAAAAATATTAGTGAAAAGCTGGCTAAAGAAGCTGGAAAAATTCTGCTAGCTTATAAAAGTAAGATTCAAATTAAAAAGCACAAACTAGAATCATTGGATATCGCCACAAATGCTGATTATGCGTCAGAAAGATTTTTAGTTGACTCGTTAAAAAAATCCTTTCCTTCTCATAGCATATATTCCGAAGAAGGTCAAGGCACAGGAGAAAAAGAATCTGCTTTTGAGTGGGTAATCGATCCACTTGATGGAACTAAAGAATATTTAAGAAACATGCCCTATTACGCTGTTCTTATTTCTTTAGAATATAAAAGAAATTTAATTCTCGGCACCGTCTATCAACCTGAAATTAAGAGACTTTATTCAGCTGTAAAAAAATTTAAAGCAACACTAAATTCTAACCCAATCACTGTATCAAGCCAAAATAATTTAAACCAGTCAATAATTAATGTTAGATTGATGGATTATCGCATGCCTAAAATACAATTATCAAGATTTTTAAACATTTTAAATAATATCACGTATAAATTTTATCGTGTTAAAAGTGACTTTTGGGATATTCAATCATTATGTTATGTGGCTATGGGAGCTACTGAAGCTTTTATTCAACCAACCTCAAAAGAATGGTGTCCTCCGAAATGGTATGACGTAGCATCTGGAATTATTATGGTAGAAGAAGCAGGAGGAAAAGTTACCGATTTCAATGGAAATAGGATTAAAAATAGAGATATAACTAAAGGGATTATTGCTTCTAATGGATTGATTCACGATGAACTTCTTAAGTTGGTCAGAATTTAGGTTTATTGCAAATCCTCATAATTTCGCCTATAATAGGATTCGTATGGATGAAAAGGCAAAAAGCCCTGAAACATTGGTCAAACTCTCCAAGTTTACTCAAGCCCTTCTCTCAGCGCTGGAGTCTGTAAAACCTCGAGCACGGCCGGACGATTTTTCTACCCTTTCGGTTTCGCAGACTGTTTCCTTTTTAGCCTTAGTCTATGAGCGAATCAGAAATGCGGTCGAATTTCGCGAGGAGCATGCCATTCTGAGGGCAGCCATAGAAAGAATCTTAAAGAGAAGGCTGTCTCTTAATCCGGAAGGAAAAGACGCCGCCGAAAATTTGCTGCGCGAACTTCTCTGGGCGCGTTACTTTGATAACGAAAGTCTCGGCCAAAAAGATATTGCCAAAATTCAACTGATAATCGAAACATTTTTAAATCTAAGTCGTCTCATTATAGCGGGCAGAAATGCTTCTGATCGCCAGTTTTTGTACCAATTTTTGCTTGATCTTACAACCTGCGAAATAGAAGAAACGCTGAAGCCGGGTGAGACTGTCCGAAATTCCAGCTTTACTTTTTATATTTTCCAAGTTTTACGAAATAAAGTTAAACTCGAAGGTCTATCCGCGGAACAGAGAGACGCTTATTTTTTAGCCTCGATTGAAAAGTCATATCGAAAAAGCGACAAAGCCTATCAAAGATATCATCTTTTTGTAACCTTCTATAAAAGGTTACAAGATTATTCCGGAGAGGAACTGCAAAGCATCTCGACAAAATTACCCGAAGTGTTCAAGAAAATTGAAGCAATTATAACGGGCCCATATGTTGATAGTCTTGCCAGATACACAAAGAAACAAATACCACCTTTTTTGATACTCTTTGATATCCTCAAAAAAAAGACAAAGGAAGTCAAAAATGTTTTGCAAAATCGCAGTAAACTTTGGTCTGAGGTCGATCAAACCTGTAGGCAAAAATATCAGCAGACCGGCTCCCGACTAAGAAATCTTGCCATCAAGGCCTTTATCTATATTTTTTTAACAAAGATGGTTTTGGCGCTTATTCTAGAGTATCCTGCCTCTTTATATTTCTACAACGAAGTAAATATTACTGCAATAGTCATCAACAGCATTTTTCCTCCCCTTCTGATGTTGGTCATTGTACTTTTTTTCAGGTTGCCCGGTGAAGAAAACACCAGAAATATTTTTCAAAGAATAGTAGACATAATCGACGCCGATAAGTCTTTTGAAACACAGATCGCCTATATACCAAAAAAACCACGTCTTAGAAGGCCCCTCTTGATCTTTGGTTTTACCGTATTTTATTCTCTAACATTTATCATCACGCTTTTACTTATTTACGAAGTACTTACAATTCTCAAATTTAACTCGATCAGCCAAGTTGTTTTCATTTTTTTTGTCAGTGTTGTCACGTTTTTTTCTTACCGGATAAAGCAGATTGTGAACGAATATCGCCTGCAGGAAAAAGAGAGTATTCTGACACCATTGATCGATTTTTTCTTCATGCCGATTTTGTCGTTAGGTAAGTTTTTTAGTCAAGAAATCTCTCGGCTCAACTTTTTTATCTTTATCTTTGATTTTCTCATCGAGGCTCCGTTTAAACTTGTTTTTGAGGTGGTGGAAGAATGGATCTCCTTCGTGCGCCAAAGAAAAGAAGAGATAGTTTAACCTCTCCTTTACTTTTCCTCTAACATCCTCTAATTTTCCCTTAATCTCTCCCCTTAAATCTTCTCACTTCATTTTTTTTATTTGTGTTATAATCGATACACGTGAAAATAAAAGTAAGCAAATCAGGTCTAAAAATATTGCTTGTTGGAGTTTTAATTCTTTCCGCAATCGTCTTCCTGGCAAAGGGGTTATTTTTTGCAGCCTTTGTCAACGGAACACCGATTACCAGACTCGCTCTAATTAAGGAGCTTGAAAAACAAAATGGCAAACAGATGCTCGAATCCTTGATTACCCGAGAATTAATACTTCAAGAAGCTAAGAAAAAAGGCGTTGTCGTAAAACCTCAGGAAGTCGAAAATGAGGTTAAAAAAATTGAGAAAAATACTTCAAAGCAAGGACAGAATCTTGACCAACTTTTAGCTTTTCAAGGCATGACTCGCAATGACTTAAAAAACCAAATGCAAGTACAGCTCATTCTAGAGAAGCTTTTAGCCGACAAAATCAAAGTTAGCGATAAGGAGATAGGCGATTTTATTCAAAAAAACACTCCTGAAGAGCAAGTCGGCACTCAAAAACCTCCAACTAAAGATGAGGCAAGAGATCAGATAAGACAACAAAAAATCCAGAAGGAAGCCTCTACCTTGATTGAGCAACTCAAGAAAAAAGCCAAAATCTCCATCTTTGTAAACTACTAATCCCTCCTTTCAAATCTCCGCTTAACTTATCCTCTAATTTTTCCTCTAACATCCTTTAGATTCCTTTAAAATCCTCTAAATTTGCTATACTCCATATAATGAAGGTTAAGTCTAGACATAGGATAACAAATTATCTAACTGCTCTAGTATCTATCCTTTTTATTTTGTCCGCTGGATTGAATATTTATTTTCTTAAAAAAAAGGCTACCGTAACACAGATTTCAACCCAACAGGAATCTTTTATTGTAACCAGAGTGATAGACGGTGATACTTTTGATCTTGAGAATGGTGACAGAATCAGATTGGCCAATATCAATGCACCGGAATACCCCAAGGATTGTATGGGTATCGACTCCAAAGCAAGATTGGAAGAACTTATCCTAAATAAGATTGTAGGAATAGAAAAAATTGGAAAAGATAACTTCGGCAGAATTATAGCGTTGACTTACTTAAACAAGCTTTCGGTCAATGAAATTCTAGTCGAAGAAGGTTTAGCTTATTTTGATGCTCAAGGAACACTCAACAAAAACTCTTTAGAAATTGAAAGGGCCCAGGAGAAAGCAAAATTGACTAATCGAGGAGTTTGGTCGAGTCTTTGCCATACGCAAAAAGAGGGCTGTGTGATTAAAGGCAATTAGACTTAAGTGTCAAAATGTGTGTTACTATAGAGGACTTTGAACTGCTATAATCTTCCAAAGTTATACATTAAATTATTTACTATGATTAAATTAGCCTCTTTTAAAAAACTCTAAGATGTCCTTTATGCGGTAAGAAATCTAGAAGAAGCGGTAAAACCGTAACCGGCAAGGTTAGATTTTTCTGCAGTTATTGTAACTATTCTTTTATCCGCCAGAATAATTTGGTAGGCAGTTATTCTGACTTTATTAAGTTCTCTGATTTTGTTTTAAACAAACTTAATAAGGTCGCTTTATCTGAGGTGACTTTTTATTCCCGTTCAACTCTTTACCGCCGGTTTATTCCTTTCTTCCGTTACTCTCCTACATCTTCGGATTCTCTGTTTTTACTTGATAAATATTTTAAGACAAAATCCAATAAGCGTTGGGCTTTGGGAATTGACGGTAAATGGTTAAGACGAATGGGAGTTGTCATGATTTATCGGGACGTAACTGAAAAAGTCAATCTCTACTGGTCATATCGTTTCTCTGAATCCTATGAGGCGATTGAAAAAGACTTTGAAGAGTTTACGCCAATCATTAAAAACAATCTCCCTTCAGGTGCCATAACTGACTGGAAAGGAGCTTTAGTATCTGCTGTTAATATATTTCTATCACCTGTTCCCCATCAGAGATGTTTAGCTTACGTCAAACGTTCTCTAATGAGATCTCTTCCCCTAAGAAGTCCAATTACGGCAACACAACAGTTAAGGGAAATTGCCAAAGAAATCATAAAAATTCAAAATCGTAAGGAAAAAAGACTATGGAGGGGAAAACTTTATCTCTGGATAAAAATATATGGATTTCTTCTAAAAGAAAAAACAATAGGGGTTGGAACCAAAAAGAAATGGTGGTATACACACGGCAATTTAAGGAGGGCGATTAAACTTTTGACGTTTGATGAGAAACATTTATTCGCCTATCTGTCTTACAAGTTTCTTCCCAAAACCAATAACGCCATTGAGGGATCAAACTCCCAGATCAAAACCAAACTGTCAAATCATAGAGGTATGAAAGCTCCTCAACAGGCAACCTTTATCTTCTGGCTTTTAACTTTTAGGAGGGTGAAAAACAGAAGAGATCTTAAGAAGCTATGGGATAAATTAAAAAACAAAATTTATCGTTTTTAAACACACGGATTGACACTTAAACTTCATCTTCAAGTGCAATTATTGGAACATCCTTGGGAAAATTGGGAAGATTGTTCAAAATATTAAAAGGTTTAGAGAGAGCCGAACTTAAACCTGGATTGAGGTAAAAATCAGTAAAAAGACCTGTTAAACCTGCTTCTGCAACAACTTGTTGGGTAAGCTCCAAAAGATGGGGTTCCCGACCAGAAACTACAGCGCCGCTTAACTCAACTTTGTGTCTGTCTGCTTTCAGAGTAAACTCGTTATATCCCTTAACCGATTCCGGTTTCGGTTTTCTTCCTTCATGTCTACGCCTACTCAATTCTGCCCTAAACGTATGAGCTCCTCCTAAAAGAGCGATCGGATAAGTGGGGAAAGTGTCAAAAATTGATATTTCGGGCATTTTAAATCTTCGGCTAAGTAAAGCGGCTGTGGTTTTTATTGGAATTGGCGCGTATACAAAAACTCCGTCAACGTCGGTTACTAAATTAAATCTTTTGCGATCCATAGCCATATATTATACCTTCTTGGAGCAATTTTTTATTATATGCAGTATAATATGGCCTAAAGTCGATGATTATTTAAAAACAATATGCCAAATCTAGAACTTATCCAAAAACAACCGAAGAAAAGATTAATTTTAATTTTGTGCTAACAATATAAATGGTACTTCCAGATGCACCTGGACCAGACATTGAATCGGAAGGTAAACTTCTTAGGGATAAGATTGCGCTTGTAACGGGAAGTTCAAGGGGTATTGGTAGAGCAATTGCTATTGAACTTGCCAGAAGAGGAGTAATCCCGATAATTCATTTCCGTGAAAAAGAGCGTAGGGCTCAAGAGGTTGCATCAGAAATTAGTAGCTTAGGAATTCTTGATATGCCTCCTCCACTTTTTTCCGCTGATATTGCAGATGCTGTTCAAGTGGAAAATCTTTACTCGCAAATTCAAATGCATCCCTTATCAAGTAGAGGCTTTGACTTTCTTATCTTAAATGCAGCAGGAGGTTTAGAAAAAGGAAAGGATCAAACTTATGCTGAAAGAGTAAATATCTGGGCTCAAGTTAATCTCGTAAGACAAGCTTTGGATCATAACCTCATACGCCAAAGAGGAAGTGTTGTGTATATGACAAGCCATGTAGCCCGTGCCTGGGGTGAAGGTACTGAATTAATATCTCCCGATCCGGATATTGCTCAATTTCTCCATTCGTACCAAGTAGTTGCGCGATCTAAACATCGGGGTGAGGAAGAATTGTTAAAGATGGAAGATGAGTTAAGATCTCGTGGAATTAAACTCGCTGTTGTCACTGCCCCCCTAGTTGATAGTACACCTGCTGTTTTCTATCTTAAAAGACAAGGGTTGCTAGAAAAAACTAAAGCTGTATTTGGATTTGCACAGCCTGAAGACGTTGCTATTGCGCTTGTAGATTATCTTTGCAATCCTTTATCAAGAATAGGCAATCCTATTATTGTTGACAAAGATGCCTATGAAAAAACTCTTCGGTTGGTTCGTTACGATTAATCAAGGTAATGCTACAACTCCTCAATATTATGCGCTTTGCTTTCTCGGAAGCCGGCTTCGGTGACACGGATGAATTGGGAGTTTTTCCATAGGTCTCTAATTGTTTTTGCGTTACAATAGCTCATCCCGCTCCGTAAAGCGCCTAAAAGTTGATAAACTACCTCGGCGACTTTTCCCTTATAAGGAACTAGCGCTTCTACTCCTTCGGCGACGATGGTATTGAGATTTTGTTCACTGCTATTTTCTAATTTAATTTTTCTATCGGCAACTGCGAGAAAAGAGGCTGATCCGCGATGTACTTTGTACTTCATCCCTTTTCTTATGATGACTCCGCCCGGGCTCTCTTCTGTTCCTGCAAACCATCCGGCCAGCATACAAGTTGAGGCACCGGCTGCCAATGCTTTAGCAAAATCACCGGGGTAGTTTGTCCCACCGTCAGCTATAAGCGGGACTTTCTTTTTCTGGGCAATACTGGCACAATCCATCACTGCAGTCAGCTGTGGTACGCCAACGCCGGCAACTATCCTGGTTGTACACAGCCCGCCTGGGCCAATACCGACTTTAACCGCGTCAACTCCACGATCAATAAGATCAAGTGCTCCCTCTTTTGTTGCTACATTTCCACCTATGAGATCAATATTTTTAAATTTTTTCCTTATCTGCGTCAATGCATTAAGGGCCACATCGTTATGACCATGAGCTACATCAATAACCAAGACGTCGACACCGGCTTTAACCAATTCAGCAGCTCTGTCCAAAAAATCCTTTACTACTCCAATTGCAGCACCGACTCGATAACGTCCATGATTGTCTTTGGTCGAATAAGGAAATTTTTCAAAATTTCTTACAGATCTGGCAGTAATAAGCCCCATTAATCGTCGTTCGCCATCAATCAAGGGGAGTTTTTCGATCTTGTATCTGTGGAAAATTTTTTTTGCCTGAGCGAATGAAATGCCGACTTTTTCGATGATAAGTTTTCTGAAAGGAGTCATCAGATCTTTAACTTTCTTATGATTGGTTGACTCAAAAATAAAATCGCGCTTACTCAAAATCCCAATCACTCTATTTTTTTCATCAACAACCACAAATCCATCAACGTCTTTTTCCTTTGCCAGCTTCCAAACTTTCTTAAGTGAATCACCCGGTGTAACCGTATAGGGATTTCCTAGAACAAAGCCAACCTGTCGCTTTACTTTTTTAACTTCAGCTACCTCCTCCTCTATCGACATGAAACGGTGAATGATACCGATGCCTCCCTCGCGGGCCAAAGCTATTGCCATCTCAGCCTCGGTCACCGTATCCATGTTGGCAGAAACAAAGGGAATATGAATTTCCAAGGAACGAGTTAACTTTGTTTTTGTTGAAACGTCAGACCTGTGATCGATGTATGATTTTTGTGGAACGAGCAGAACATCGTCGTATGTCAATCCTTCAGCTATTTGCATATTCTTGTGTGAAAGTACCCGTGGCGATAAATTTCACTAATGTTTTAACTTTAATTCCGAATCTTTCCTCCAGTTTTTTTCTTCCATTTAAGTTAACTTTTTCACCCACAAACAATGCTTCAACTACATGTGCTCCTGCTTTTTGGATACATTCTATAAGAGCAATAGCAGTACCACCTGAGCTTATGATATCATCCACTAAAATTGCCTTTTGACCTTTTTCAACGCCGTTAAGATTTATAACGCCGTCTCCGGAAAAACCTATCGAGGCTTTGACACTGATACTTCCCTCTACTTCAGTTGGATACCAGTTAGCCAAAGTGTAGGGCAGGTTTGTCCTCATTGATACGGCGTGGGTTAAGGGGCCTCCGCCACGATCTGCCTCGGATACGATGATATTTGCATTCTCGAAATCGCCATAGTAAACAAGTAAATCCGCCATATCTTCGATTAACTGGGGTTTCATCGCCGGTTTAAAATCTGTAAGTGGAAAAAGCGAATAGGGATAGCCGTTTTTTCCTTTAAAAACAGGAATGCCGATAAATGTTTTTTTTATTCGTGCTAACTTTGAATCAATTTCCTTTTTTGTCAGTGATTTAATAGTTTTAATTTTATTCATATCCAATTTTAGTCATCCTGAATTCATTTCAGGATCTGAATCAGATTCCGAAACAAGTTCGGAATGACAAACTAACAGTAAATTGTCTGACTTCTTTCTGGTCCAACGAAAATATAGTATATAGGAACTTGTAATTTTTTTTCAATGAATTTTATATAAATCTTAGCCTCTCCGGGAAGATCCTGAAACTTATTTACCTGTGAAATATCCTTTTTCCAACCTTTGAATTCTACTAAAACCGGTTTACATTTTGAAAATTCGGTCATAAGTGACGGAACCTCTTGGTATTTTCTTGAACCGATTAGGTAGTGGGTGCAAACTTTTATGGACGATAAATTAGAAAGCACGTCTAACTTGGTCAAGGCAATATAGTCAAACCCTGAAAGCCTTTTGGCTGTTCGCAGTAAACATAAATCCAGCCATCCGCACCGCCTGGGCCGCTTGGAAACGGTACCAAACTCGCCACCATTTTTTCTTATTTCTTCACCGGTTTTATCAAATAATTCTGTGGGGAAGGGACCGTTTCCAACACGAGTTGTATACGCCTTGACCACGCCTAAACTATAAATCTTTCGCGGCGATATACCAACATAGGGAAAGACTGAACCAGAGATCGTATAAACTGCCGTGGTGTAGGGATAAGTCCCAAAAACTCCATCCAAAAAAGTCCCGTGAGCGCCTTCAAATAAAACTTTTTTATTCTTATTTGTCATCCCGAATTTATTTCGGGATCTGTTTTTAGTAAAATCAGATGCTGAAACTAGTTCAGCATGACTATTTAGTTCGTTCTGTATTAATAAAGACACATCTCCCAAATATTTTTTTAATTTTTTTCCGTAATCGATATATTCCTTATAAATTTTTTCTATGGTCAAATTTGTCTTCTGACCAAACACTAATTCTATCTGTCTCTTTTTTAGCGGAAAAAACATCTCTAATTTTTCTTTAAATAATTTTGGATTAATCAGATCTTCAAAACGAACACCGAATCGATTGTTTTTGTCCTCATAGCAGTAACCGATTCCCAAGTGAAGGCTGCCTGTAGCTTTTTTCCCTTTCCATACCTCGGTGGCTCTATCCAACTCCTTATGATAAGGCATGACAACGTGAACGCGCGGGTCGATAGTAAGCTTTACTTTGGTTCCTCTTTTTTCAAAAAAATCAATCTCTTTTAAAAGAATTGAAGGTTCAATAACTGCCCCTTGAGCGATACAAAGGTGTTTTTCCTGAAGTACACCCGAGGGCAGCAAAGATAATGGAAATTTTTCTCCGTCTACAACAACCGTATGCCCTGCGTTATTTCCTCCGTTAAAACGGACAACATAATCTGCCTGTTGCGAAAAAATATCAATAATCTTTCCTTTTCCTTCGTCACCCCACTGGGCGCCGATAACGACGAGAGGAAACTTAATCTTCATAAATTCAAATAGTAAATTTACCAACCAACTCTTCCGCATATCCGGTATATTTTTCCGGCGTTAGGCTCATAAGTTTTTGTTTATCTTCCTTACTCAATTTCAAACTTTCTATAAATTCCTTTAATTCTTTTTCCTTTATCGTTTTTCCTCTAAAAAACTTTTTCGTTTTTTCATAAGCATCCTTATAGTCTCTTGTCCTTAAAAAATTTTGGACAGCTTCTGATAAAACCTCCCAGTGATTTTTTAAGTCTTCAAGAATTTTTTCTTTATTTGGCTCAATTCTTTCCAGCGCTTCCTTCAGGCTCTGATAAGACAGCAAGCTGTAAGCAAAAGCTATTCCTACAGAACGCCTCACCGTACTGTCTGATAAGTCTCTCTGGAGCCGTGAGTATGAGAGTTTTCGAGAGTAAAACTCCAAAAGCGCATTTGCTATTCCAAAACCCCCTTCTGCTCCTTCAAAATATATCGGATTGACTTTATGGGGAAGCGCCGTCGAGCCGACTTCTTTTTTTATCACCTTTTGTTTAAAATATCCCAGCATTATATAAATCCAAAAATCCTGACATAAGCCTAAAAGAATATTGTTAATAGTTGATAATTGATTGGAAATTGCAATAAAACTGTCATAGGGAAGAATTTGGGTTGTAACTGGTTCTGGAACTAAACCCAGATCAGATATAAATTCTTTGCTGAATTTTAACCAGTCAATTTTAGGATAAATAAATTTATGGGCATTGAGGTTGCCGACGTTTCCGCTTAGTTTAGCCTTGATTTCCAACTTAATTAATTTCTTAAATTCCTCGTTAAATCTTGTGTAATAAACCAACAATTCTTTCCCGACTGTAGTCGGAACTGCCGGTTGGCCGTGTGTTCGGGACAACATGGCTATCTTTTTATAAGTTTTGGCTTTCTCTTGGAGAATTTTTTTTATTAAAGCCATATGGGGAATGAAAACTTTCTGAAGTGTGTCTTTGATCATCAACGCGTAGGCAATATTATTTACATCATCAGATGTCAGGCCGAAATGTACCATCTCGATAATATCTCCAAGAGAATTCTTCTTTTTCCTTATAGTTCGAGCCTGTCGAGAACTATTTTTAGTGTTATTCTTCTCGACGTTGCTCGAAGAATAATTTTTTAGCTTTTGTTTAATAAACTCCTCTACTGCTTTCATTTCATGGTTTGTCTTTAACTCAATCTTTCGAATATCTTGATAATCTTTCTTGCCGAATGTATCGATTAATTGATTAATCGATACAATCTCGGCTGTAGTCAATTTTCTGATAATTTTATATTCAGAAAGTTTTTCTAAATATCTCACCTCTACCATAATGCGATATTTATCTAAAGCGAGATCTGATAAGAAGGGAGTCAGAGAATTAAGTTTATGCTTATTTCTTCCGTCGATTGGAGTTAGCGCTTCCTCAATCCCGTAGGAAAGCTGAAAAACCATATTAATATAATACCCTAAATCTAATTGTGTCTGGAATTTTTTTTAACTCACGCAGAACCATTTTATCATACTCTCTATTTATGTCTGTAATTTAAAAGTAGGATCAAAATCAATGATAAAATATTTTTTCATTTTTAACTATGGTAGCATTAATTAATTCTTTTTCAGCAATGATTATTATTTATTCATTATTATTTATTATTGCATTGGTAGTTATCCTTATTTTCTCCTCGAAACGATTCTCTCCCATCCCATTTTTTCCCACCAATAAATATGATCTTCCTTTGATTATCAAATCACTTGATCTCAAAAATAATCAAGTAATTTTTGACTTAGGCGCCGGAGATGGAATAGTTATCTTTGAAGCTTCAAAAGAAGCGTATCGGAAAAAATTAAACACTAAATTTATCGCAGTCGAAATCAACCCCATTTTAATCATACTCTTACATCTTCGTCACTTCTTTCATCCAAATAAGAAAAATATAAAAATCATACTAGCTGATTTGTTCACGATGTCATTGCGAGCGTTAGCGAAGCAATCCCGTAACTACGAAATTGCTTCGTTGCTCACTTCGTTCACTCCTCGCAATGACAAAATAATAATGAAACCACGTCAAACGTGGCTAACGCAATTTAACAATATAACAATCTATCTCTACATTTCCCCCTGGTTCCTCGACAAAGTAACAAAGAAAGTCTTAAAAGAAATTCCGAAGGCAAGAATTGTTTCCTATATGTATCCGATAAAATCTCTAAGGCACAAAGAGAAATTGATTAAAGGAAAAAATTTCGTCTTTATTTATTCTTAGACTGTTATATCGCTCCATTACACCTGACAGGTGTAGTTGGGCATTAGGATAGTATTTTTAAGATTTTTCGAGGTTTGTCAACTATATAGTCAGGCTTACTTTTTTTTAATATATCTTTTTTGTTGAATCCCCAAGTTACTGATATTATCTTAACGCCGTTTTCTTTGCATGCTTCGATATCCCTCACCTCGTCACCCACATAAATTACTTCATTATTCTTTAAGCGGTGTGTCTTTAACAAATTTCCTAATGCCTTGCCTTTGCCAAGAATGTTCTCCTCGGAATGAATAAAGTCAAAAATTTCAAGGCTATTCGCTTGCAAAAATTTTTCGATATTTTCTTTGGAATTGGAACTCAAAATTCCCAAGTGAAATCTTCTATCTTTTAATGTATCTAATACTTTCCTTACTTTTGCAAATAATTTTACGTTTGTAATCTCTTTATTCAGTTCTCCTCGAATTTTTGCCGCGATGAAGGGTAGTTTTATAAGCGCTATTCCAAATTCTTTAATAATTTCGAAAGGGCTTTTGTTTCTGTATTCTTCTAATTCTTTTTTAGTGATAGGTGAAAGGTCGAAATCCTTTGCGCGTAAATTAAAAAGCTTGACAATTGTAGTCAAAGTATCAGCAATTGTTCCATCAAAATCGAAAATGACAGTTTTTATCATAATTCACATGTTTAATTTATAAAAACTGTCATCCTGAATTTATCCCGATTAAATCGGGACGAGTTCGGCATGACAATTGTATTTTTCATGTTCCCTCACTCCAGGAAGTTAAATACTTTTTCTGCTCCTTAGATAACGAGTCAATCTTTATGCCCAACGACTGAAGCTTTAACCGGGCAATTTTTTCGTCAATTTCTTTTGGAACTTCGTATACTTCCGGCTTAAGATTTTTATAATTTTTGACAAGCCAGCGGGCACAAAGAGCGTGATTGGCAAAAGACATATCCATAACTGAAGACGGATGACCTTCTGCTGCTGCCAAATTTACCAACCTTCCTTGAGCCAAAAGGTATAATTTTCTACCGTTCTTTAGATGGTATTCCTCGACGCTTTGTTTAATCTGCCTTATGCTTTTAGTCAAACTTTCTAGGTCTGGTTTTTTTATCTCTATGTCAAAGTGTCCGGAATTAGCCAGAATTGCTCCATCCTTCATTTTTTGAAAATGCTCTTTTCTAATCACATGTTTATCACCGGTTACAGTAACAAAAATGTCGCCGACTTTTGCAGCATCAATTAATCTCATCACAGAAAATCCATCCATGTTTGCCTGTAAGGCTTTTACCGGCTCAACTTCACAGACAATCACTTTTGCACCCATGCCTCTCATCCGATTAGCCAAACCTCTTCCACAATAGCCATAGCCGCAAATTACGACATTTTTACCTGCTAAAAGTACATTTGTTGCCCGTAATATTCCATCAATTGTACTCTGCCCAGTTCCATAAACGTTATCGAACATATGTTTTGTAGGGGTATCGTTGACTGCGATAACAGGATACTTGAGAGCTTTATCTTTTGCCATCGCTCGAAGTCTTATGACACCAGTTGTCGTTTCTTCCTGGCCGCCAATAATATCCTTGAGAAGATTTTTCCTTTTTGTGTGGACAAGCGTTAATAGATCTGCGCCGTCATCGAAAGTTATATTTGGCTTAGCATCTAAAACTTTATTTAAACACCAGTAATAGTCTTTTGTCGTCTGACCTTTCCAGGCAAAAACTTCTATTCCTTCGTCAGCCAAAGCAGCTGCAACATCGTCCTGGGTTGAAAGAGGGTTACAACCAGAAAGATAAACCCGAGCTCCACCAGCTTGTAATGTCTTAGCTAATATGGCAGTTTCAGATGTGACGTGAATGGCAACGCCGAAATTTAACTTGCCAAAAGGCCTCTCATTTTTAAATTTTTCTTGAATCTCTCGAAGTACAGGCATCTGTCGATACGCCCACTCGATCCTTAACTTTCCTTTTTTTGCTAGTGACGGATCTTTTACTTTAGACATCGTTTTAATTGTCATTCCCGATCTAACTCGCCTCGCTGAAGCTTCGACGAAGCGGGTCGGGAATCTATATAATTCTGGATCCCGATTTAATCGGGATGACATCTCAGTTGCGGTTTACTATAACAAACGCTAAAATATTTTGCAATGAAAAAAAATATTATCCTCACGGGATCACTTGCTTATGATTATATTTTTGATATTCCCGACAGTTTTTCAAAATACATTCAACCCGACAAAATTCATAAAATCAACATTTCAATTGTTACTGATACTCATAAAAAATCATTCGGTGGCACAGCGGGAAACCAAGCGTTTCACTTGGCAAGATTCGGCCTTAATCCAACAATAATTACGACTGTTGGGAATGATTTTTTTGATTATAAAATATTTCTTAAAAAAAACGGCGTCAATACAAATTCTATCGAAATAATCAAGAATCTTCCTACAGCCGCTGGATTTGTCATGACCGATGTAAAAGACAACCAAATATGGATGTTTGCCACAGGAGCAATGAAGGAAGCCAGAAGACTTAGCTTGAAATCAATTTATGCTTCGAGCGGAGTCGAGAAGCTGAAATTAAATAGTTCTCGACAGGCTCGAACTATAACTAATTCTTTTGTTTTGATTTCTCCTACTGATCTCAATGCGATGATAAATATAGTGAAAGAGTCTATTAATTTAAATGTTGACTTTGCCTTTGATCCAGCTTTTTTTATTCCCCATCTACCTGAAAAAACTCTATTAGAAGGGGTTAAAAATTCCATAATTATTTTCGGGAATGACTATGAAATTGCTTTTATTGAAAAAAGGCTTAAGAAAAAGATCACTGATATTGTTAGCAACAGGCAAGTTGTTATAAAAACATTAGGCGATCAGGGATCGGAGATTTATTATAATGGAAAGTGGATTAAAGTAGGAATTTATAAAACTAAAACCATCGATCCGACAGGCGCAGGAGACGCATATCGGGCAGGATTCTTATACGGATTCTTAAACAATCAACCGCTTAAAACCTGTGGCTGGATGGGTGCTGTCACAGCCTCATTTGCCGTTGAAGTTAAAGGAACGATGAACCTGAAATTTACTAAAAAAGAGTTTTTAAAAAGACTTAGAAAATTGACCTAATTAAGTACCAAATTCCAACTCACAAGATACAAACAAATATCAAATCAAAAAATAGCAAAAAATAAAAAATAATTTAAAAATTTAGGTATTTGAATATTGTAATTTGTTTGGAATACTTGTTGATTGTTTCTTGGAATTTGTTTAGATCAATTAGATTAATTAGAAATTAGAAATTTAATGATGCAGGGCTTAAATTTTTTAGATACAAAAATTACCAACTTTATAAATTCGATAATCCTCCACAATCCCTTCTTCGATTATTTTTTCTCCTTTTTTTCCTTGAAAGGTAATTCTATTTTTATTTGGGTTTTATTAATCATAATTGCACTTATTCTTGAGGAAAGAAAAAATCCGGGAATTCAAAAGCGAGATATAATATTCGTGACAACATTCCTATTAAGTTTCTTCGCCACATCAATGCTCGTGACTTTTGTCCTTAAAAATATCTTCCAGCGCCCCCGCCCCTTTTTTCCAACTTCCAACTTCCAACTTCAAACTGCAAACTGTCCTAAGGATTTCTCTTTCCCCTCCGGTCATGCGTCGGCTGCTTTTGCCGCAGCAACCGTCATCACCGCTTTTGATAAAAAAAGAAAATGGCTTTACTTTTTAGTCGCAATCCTCATTTCCCTCTCCCGCATCTACCTCGGCTGCCATTACTTTTTTGATGTAGTAGGGGGAGGGTTTGTCGGTTTCACCATAAGCTATGTAATTTTGCATCTCTTGCCTAGATTCGAAGAGAGCATATAACTACAACTATCCTATAGTTGCATAATTCCATCTTGTAATGTATTATATGCGTTTATGTCTGAAAGTGTTGATAAAACAAGCTTGGGAGACTGGAGAGGTCAATTTACTCAAGAATTGCTAGGAATAATTCCGGCCTTTTCATTTCCTAAAAATGAACATCAAGTTGCCTCTGAAACACAAAGAGCAGTTGATGAAATTGTCTCCAGAGTATTGATGCCTGAAGTTCTACAATTGCCTTCAACGCGCAGATTATTTGGTTTAGCACAACATAGTCCAGTAGTCGACGAAGTGTTGGGGCTAAATTTAACTCGAGGCGCGCACGCAGAAGGTACAATGAGGCTAGCAGCTCATCTTTTAGCTCATTTATGGGTAGCTGCTCCTGAATATTTTTATGAGCTTATTAAACCATATACACTGGATCCTAAATCTGCAATTCTTCACGCTGTTGAATACATGAGAATCCACGATCTTCCTACGCTTGCCTTTCAAGGAGCATTGCATGGAAAATTGGAACTTGACGGAGAACCTTATGATGAGGATTTGGCCTTAATAATGGCTCTTGAGGAACGACCGACATATAAACCAGTTTCAGATGTGATCAATGATCCTCAAACACAAGATTATTATAGTCGTAGAGGTATTGATAAAACAAAAATTTTACAGATTGCCAGAGACGCAATAGGAGGAAGTAATGTTTTGGGTCTGATTCTAAAAGGTGGAAAAGGTTTTGCACCAAATGTCGACTGGATGGCTTATACAGCTTCGGATTTATCGGCACTAAATCAAACTTTTGGAATCGATGCAAATGCTCCATTCACCGAGAGAATAAGCCTTGTGTTAACAAAACTCGCTGAACTTTCTGAAACTTTGTCAACTAACTCTCCTCTACCCCAATTAGCAAAAGCAACGATTGCATTACAACCTATTGAACAGTTAGTACCTCTAGATATAGTTAGACTAGGAAAGGTTAACGGAAAAATAGAACCCATCTACGATGCGCGAGCAATTTTTGAATTGTATTTAACCCACATTATCTTAAGGTTATGTTATACCGGATCACCCTGGATGCGCGGCACTTATAGTCAAATGCTCAATCATTTTGTAAATCAATTTGGAAAAAATGACCCCGAATTGATTCGACTGCTTTTGACTAAATCAGAAGCAGAATTTCTCAATTCTGGTTTACGGGGGGAACTTCAGGTAAAAGGATGGAACTATTCACCTTCTCCTAACGAAGGAAAGCCAATAAATTTTGTTTTCAAACATATTGAAGACGCCAAGTTAGATTTGGGTGGGAATGTTGTTACTTTTAAAGATGCTTTCGCTAATCTTATGGATTGGGCCGGTCAAATAAAAAAACAGCCTCCTCTTTATTTGATTCAAGCATAATAAAATTTGTAATGACTGGAAATTTCCAATTCTATGACAGAATCAGTTAGCAAGATTGATCGTGAGCCAAAGGATCATGAGCCTTACGCTTATGCGTTACGGCGGGTGGGATTTGAAAATTCAGTTCCTCTTTTGCAAAAAGAAACTGAAAGGTTTTTTTTAACAGGTTTGGAAACGAGTTTGAGAGATGCTCTTCAAATATTAAACCCTCCCAGCAGCCCAAATATTGACACTCAAACTCATGTTCTTACAAGAGAGACTGACGAAGCAAAAGAAATAAGGCGTATTACCGAACACAATATGTGGGTCGCCGGGATAAGTGATTTTGTACAGAATGTAAGGGTAATTCCTCCCGAAAGTCTTTTTGGCCTATGTGCAGTAGATGTTCAACGGTTAGCATTGACGGACATAGGGAAAGCGATTGTTATTCTTAAAGATGAGTGGCCTGATCTTAATCTATTTTTATATCACGGAAGAGCAAGAGAGTCGGCTGGTACAAAACCCCGACGCTTAACAAGAGATGTATTACCAGCAAAATCCTACCGAATTCCACTATTGCAAAATATGATTAGACAAAGGGACAGACTGCTTCATATGTCCCCTCAAAAAGATGTAGGTTTTCGCTTTCCAGAAAGTGACTTTGATTTTTTGGCTTGTTCAGGGACTGGGGGCCCTACGCTTGACGACATAGCTAGACTTTTACAAGCCGAAGTTTTTAAAAGGAATAAAGGCGGTTGGGCGGACGTACGACAAAGTTCCAGACGCACAGGTTTTAAGAGAGTTGAATTTGGAATAAGTGGTTCTTTTTGGTGGGACAGAGATCTAGATCGAATTCATAAGGTTGGTCGCACTTCTCTAGGTCATCTTTTTTATCCTGCTTATAAAGGCGTATATGAACCACATAACCTTTTATTACCATTCCTGATGGAAAGTGCCAGAGTTGATATTCCCGTGTTATTGGTCCCCCACTATGACAGGCAAGAAGATAAATTAATTCTTTGGGGTTTGGCCGTCGATTTTTGGGGTGGCATTCAAGACCTTGCCCGCCACAGATTAGAAAGTCAAAAATGGCTGAATAGCACCTATTCATTAGCCTTGTATCCCTTTCCCGAGATATCATTCCCTCAAGAGTCTCCCCAACAACTTCTATTTGATTTGGGATATGCTTTTCGTACCTGGCCATGGGGTGCAAAATATCCAGTAATGAGATCATTGAATATGCCTGTACCATTTCTAACCGACGAACAATTAGAAGATCCAATTACGGTAAGAAAATATCTTCCCAAACAAACACAAGAGTTTTTGACAGACCACGTAGTCAGATACTTACATAACTTAGCAAGCAATAACAGAGATTTGCTTGGTTCAAGAGAACAAAGATTAGAGGCGGGACTGTCTTTTCTTGAAGATATAGTCCAGGCTCTTGACGGAGATTCCATCGCAACTTTCTTAAGACTGCTTCCAGCCGGTATGTCAATTACTAAAAATTCCGGCAAGGTTTTTGGTGTAGATTTTGGTGTAGATATATACGGAATAGGAGTGCTTGATAGAGTGGGACTTTTACCAAAGATAGGAGAGTTACTGGCTAATTCGGAAACATTAGATATGATAAAAAAACTGATTCTTAGTGAGGTGTATAAAGTAGAATTTCCAAGTGAAGGGCATACCGACAAAAAAGGAAGAAAGTTATTTTTTGATTTTTTATTTCAGCTTGCAGAAAATGATCCTTTTAAGGTTTTTCAAATGCTTCAACCTGTATGGTGTACCGATCGCGAGTGGAAGAAAATAGTAAATAACAACTTGGTTAGACTGGTAGAGCTTGATGAAAGGTTTGGACGGATTAAAAGAGTCGCACTCCCTCAAAGAATTCTTCAAGCACTAAATACAGAAAGCCGCCCAATGACAACAACTGAATTAGCTGGATTTCTTGGTAAAGCACCGAGTCAAATTTTTTCCATCTTGCAACGTATGGAGGAAAGAGGAACTGTGATTAGGTTTGGTGGCCATAGAGGTGAAAGAGGTACAGGACGAAAAGGATTAGGCGTAGGTGGATTTCGTGCTTATTTCTGCCTTGCCAGTCAAGCTGAACAATTCGCTAATCAAATAAAATTCTTATCTGCTCAAGAAAAAATTATTGTTATAATGCGGGAACAATCTAGACCGCTAATGTTTAAGGATTTGGCAGGGCTAACTGGCATGAATTCACAAACTGTCTCGGAAGCTATGAAAATATTAGAAAGAGAGGGACGTGTGCAATCTGAAAAAAAACTCTGGTCGCTGGTAAGTTAAATCCTTTTTATTTTCTCGGCCTATCTTGATAGGCTAAATTCGATTTGACATTTTCTTTTCCTCATATTATAATGCACTAAAACCTGAACAAATCCTTACCAAATCCTTACTATCATGAGTAAACCAGTTGTTTCGTATCCCCAACCTCACGATAGACTCGTGCAGATAGCGCAGGATATATTTACTCCGGTCAAAGACAGCGTCTGCGTCTCTTGTTTTTTCATTTCAGGATCCGGCAAGAGGACTGTTATTAAATTTCTACTCCAGGAAAAAGAAATATTAAGGAAAATATTTGATAAAAACTTCGAAAAAACTCTTTTTGTTTATGTCGATCCGGATGAAATTTTGGGAGGTTCTAATGAGGCATACCTTAGATTAACGCTTGATCATCTTCTTCTCAAAATTAGGGAAATTGGTATAAAACCGATTACGCATGAGGCAACTAATCCTATATTCACTATAAAACAAAATGTTCAAAACCTTATTTCTAAAAACTGGCATATCGTATTTCTTCTGAATGATTTCGAATTTACTCTTAGTCTTGATCCGAGCATCTACCGCAATCTTGAATCGATTCATTCTCTTGACAAGTCAAAAGTTGCATATGTATTTTTATCAACCATCAATTTTTTAGAAGAAAATACTTTAGCGAAACTCCACAATTTTAAATATGCCATAAATAGAGTAGTTTATTATCATCCACTCCTAGATGAAAAAACAATAGTTTATGTACTAGATAAGTTCGAAGACCAGTTAAAAATCAAGCTTTCTTTCCCGATGAAAGAGGTCCTTAAAAAACTTTGCGATGGACATATTCAACTATTAAAATATTGTATTTATAAACTAAAAGAAGCCGGCAAAGATTACTTAAAGATTCCCCAAAAGGCACAAGATTATCTTATTTCCAATAATCAATTGAGATCTGTTTGCGCTGATATATGGAACTATTTTAGTCTGGATGAAAAAGAAATTATAATAAGTGCGGTAAAAACAGGAAAAATACCCTCATCACTTTCTTCAAAATCTGACTTTGTCTTAAATACTGGTCTGATTAAAAAAACAAAGTCTGGTTCCTATGTGCTTTTTGGGGAATTATTTCAAAACTTCGTATTGGATCAATTTCCCAAAGAAAAAATAATTTATGATCAAACAATGAATCAAATATTTTATGGCTCGATTAAATGTAGTGATAAATTTACATTTCAAGAATTTAAACTCTTGGTGCATTTTTTGAAAAATGAAGGAAAAGTTATTTCACGCGATGAAATAGGACAAGTACTGTGGGGGCGAAACTATGTAGAAAAATTTTCTGACTGGTCAATTGATAAAATCATTTCAAGTATAAGAAAGAAATTTGATCAGATGGATTTTCCTTCTTCTAAACTTGTCACGCTCAAAAAAAGAGGGTTTACATTCTCAAATTAAATCCGGGCTCTTTCTTTCTCTAAACTAAAACTCCTTTTGCTTCGGTAGAAATGGTAGGTTTCGGTAAGATACCACTCAAGCATATGACGAAAATCACATTTAAACTTGAATTAATTAAAAATTGCAAAAATAAAAAACCATGAAAAACTTACGTGCACATTTAAGCCAGATAAGATATCAGGAAAGCAGTCGGGAAGTTATGTATGCCTTGTTGGTAAGAAGAGAAGCTATAAAAGCTTCTCACTCAAGGCTATTTAAAAAATTAAAAGTTACCTTGACTCATTGACAAAATAGAATATGGAAACAGTCCAAAATCTAAAATCTGAAGCGTTCCTCTGGCTTGCGAATTGGTCAAACACCCTAACCTTAGGGTTTTTAATTTTGGATTTGTTTATTTGATCTATGCCGATTATAAATTTTTCAAAAATTTCCTGGTCTAATATGGCGTATATTTCCGCGATACTCTACGCGCTGGTCATAGGTTTCTTCATCTATCAGATAGTGAAGTTCCTGGCTAGAAATGATGAAGATCCTGACTATTCTGAACCTGATGAAGAATAAGGTAGCGAGGCTATTTTTCTACGCTGTAGAATTTGACGCGGTCTCCTCGGAACATCAAATCTAATTCACCTGTTGGGCCGTTGCGGTGCTTGGCGATGTATAATTTTATTAATCGTTTATTTTGATCCAGAAGGTCTTCGCTCTCCTCTTCGTGGTAGATGAACATCACAACGTCTGCATCCTGCTCGATCGCTCCCGACTCCCTTAAGTCCGCAAGCTGCGGCTTTCTGCTGCCTCTTTGCTCGACTGCCCTGGATAGTTGGGATATCGCCATCACCGGAATCTTAAGTTCTCGGGCTAAATTCTTTAAACCTTGAGAGATGAACGAAACCTCCTGCACCCGGTTGTCAAACCTCCTCCCTGAATCTGCCAACTGTAGATAATCGACAATAACAAATTTGACTTTTTTCTCAACCATTAACTTTCTGGCTTTTGTCCTCATCTCCAAAATCGAAGCTCCAGGCGTATCGTCTATGTAAATTGGGGCTTCAGATAGTTCACCCATCGCTTCGGTCAATTTTTTATAATCTTCGTCCGACAACCTTCCCGTCTTAAGTCTCCAAGCATCGATCTCTGCCTGACCAACAAGAAGACGATCGACAAGCTCCTCTTTGCTCATTTCAAGCGAGAAAAAACCAACAGGAAGTTTTTCCTTCGTTGCCACATGGAGAGCAATATTAAGAGCCAGTGTCGTTTTTCCTATTCCGGGTCGCGCAGCCAAAATCAAAAGATTCGAGTCCTGCATCCCTGCCAGCTTTTTATCCAAGTCTGCAAATCCCGTCGGAACACCTCGCAGGTGAGTCCCCTTCTTCATAAATTGCTCCAGCCTCTCAAAGCTTTCTGCCAATATATTCTTTAGTTCAATAAAATCTTGCCTAAGGTGCGACTGGGAAAGAGCAAATATATCAACCTCTGCCTGATCCAGCAATTTCTTTACGTCACCCTTCTCGTCAAAGGCTTTCTCGACTATCCGAGATGAAAGCTCGATAAGTTTTCTTTTCACATAGTGGCTAACTATGATTCTTCCATAGTGTTCTATATAGGCTGAGCTTGGAACCGTGTTTATAAGATCCGATAGATACGGCTTGCCGCCGACTTTTTTCGTCAATCCCTCCGACTTCAACTCATCCGATAAGGTCACAAGATCAATGGGTTGCTGTTTCTCAAAAAGAGTAAGCATTGAAGAATAAATCGCTTGGTGTTCTGGCAGATAAAAATGTTCGGGCTTCAAGAATTCGGCGACAAGGTTGATACTTGATCCGTCGATTAAGACAGCTCCAAGGACCGATTTCTCTGCTTCATCGTCGTGGGGAGGAACCTTAAGTGCATCAGAAGAAGCCATCAAAAAAAATCTCAAAACTCAAATGTCAAATGTCAAATCCAAATCTAAAATCTTAAAACTTAAAAGATTTAGGAATTTGAGTTGTGGTTTTGAGATTTGAGTTTTAACATTTGAGATTAGTTTGTAATTTCCATCACCACCACCTTCATTTCCTCTAGCAATTCTTCTTTTTTAACTGTCAATTTAGGAATTGGGCTGGAGTTTTCCGCGCCTATTTTTTTGAGAAATTCAGCAACGGGGAGAAGCTTTCCAAAGTTTTGCTGGTTGAGTTTGGGCTGATTATAATGCATGGGTATAACTATCGATGGTTCAATTTTTTTTACCAGTTCAACGGCTTCACTGGCGTCAATCGTATAAAATCCTCCAACCGGAACAAGAAGTACGTCGACTTCACCAAGAGTATCGATAAAGGCATCATCCCAAACTAGTCCTAAATCGCCGCAGTGCAAAATCGATACTCCTTCCGCCTCTATCTTATAAACGGTATTCTCGCCTCTTTCCAATCCTTTTTTTTTGTCGTGATATGTTTTATAGCCAAATACACGCAGACCTTTTTTTTCGTATTCGCCGGGCGAGTCGATAACCAAAGGTGATTCGCTGACCAATTGAGCCTGATCGTGATCTTTATGGTGATGAGAGACCGTTACTATATCTGCTTCAATTTTGGGAAATTTTAACCCGACCATCTGCGGATCAAAAGGGTCGGTTACAAGTTTAGCTTCTTTGGATTTTATAAAAAACGAGGCATGACCTAAGTACTTGATATCCATAGCGTACACAGGATAACACAATAATTTTCAATTTTCAATTTTCAATTTGAAATGATAAAATATTATCATCTGTGCCCGCGCTTAGCGCGGTAAACACAAACTTAACTGGTGGTCGTAGCCCCGCCCGCCACGCAAGCCAGCCCCGCCTGCTATCGCAGGCGAAGCTTTGCGGGCAGGTTGCTGGCGTTGCGGGCAGGTCAATAAAGAATAATATGTATTTCACATATGTTCTTAGAAGTAGAATAGATAATAATTTATATGTTGGATGGACAGATGATCTTAGAAAAAGATTTGAGGATCATAATAAAGGCAATGTATTATCAACTAAATCAAGAAAACCGTTTGAACTTGAATACTATGAAGCTTGTAGAAATAAAATGAGGGCAATCAAAAGAGAAAAATATTTTAAAACTGGATTTGGGAGAAGATTTTTAAAAAATAGAATTTAAGATTATAGAAAACTCATTAAAGGAATAAGGCTAACAGGGCTGGTGGTCGTAGCTCAACGGTAGAGCGTCGCCCTGTGGAGGCGAATGTTGCGGGTTCAAATCCCGTCGATCACCCCCGCTGTTAGCCTTTTTCCAAACAGACTAAAATGTTGCGGATTTCCCGCTTCGTTATAAACTTCTATTTTCTTAAATTTATTTTTTATGCAAGAAAAAGCAACTCAAGATTCTGAAACCAGTCAAACATTTGTGATTTGGTATGAACATCCTCTAGATACTGATTGTACCAATCCGGTCAAACCACAAAAATCAACCAATTTACAAGGTTCTCGTTCTAGTGTTTTTAAACTAGCTCAAAGTCAAGCTCCAAGCTGTCCTACTTGTAAACGTAAACTTTCTCCCGACTTAAGAGTTAGGAAGTGAAAAGTCTTATCTAAAAGAAAGTTTTTCTCCTACAACCCTCAACAATCCACCCAGATACATAAAATGATAACTAACCGTTAGAAGGGTTGATAAACTCGTTATTGCCGTTGTAAAATCACAATTGCGAAATAACTTAGATAATATCACTAACATTCTTATACTTGCTGTTAAGCATTCACTCCATTATAATAATCAGATTATAAATAAATCATGTAAATTAATTTCATGAAAATGAAAACGGTTTTGTTGAATACCAATGAAAAAAATATTTATATCCAATATCTTAGAATCGGTACAACTACAACAGCAGGTTGAGCTTTTTGGGTGGGTAAAACACATAAGAAACCACAATTCGATTTTATTTTTGGACCTAGTCGATTCTACAGGAAAAATCCAAGTAACAGTAAGTAAATCGCGCTTGAAAAAACATTTTGAGAAGGTAAAAGATGTCCGACCCGGTTCGGCAGTCAGAGTAACAGGACATAAACACAACTTTAACAACAAAGGCAGAAAGAATATTGAGATTGTAGCGGAAACAGTCGGTGTACTTGGTGACTACAACTTAAAAATTACTCCTCATCCAAGATCGAAATTTCATGTATTCGATGAAAAATACACAGATCTTGTTTTAAAGAATAGATCTCTGTATTTGTGCAATCCCAAACAGGCGGCAGTACTCAGTTTCAAAAGTAAGTTCGTATTTGAACTTCATAAGTACTTTCAGGAAAATAAGTTCACATTCATCGAACCACCTATTCTGACTGAAATGCTGCTCTACGATGATAAAACCGCCTTTCACTTTGACTATGAGGGCAACAAAGTATGGCTATCGCAGTGTTGCACGTTTCAATTAGAAGCGGCCATACTGGCGTTTGAGAAGGTTTACAGCATCACTCCTTCATTTCGATCGGAACACAGTAGATCGGATAGACATTTAAACGAATACACTCACCTAAAAGTCGAAGTTGCATGGTCGAACTTAAATGATCTCTCGGAACTTGCCGAAAACATTCTCTATTCAATGGCAATTAGAATGAATGAAGTTGGAAAAAAGGAACTTAAAATATTGGGCGCGTCCTTACACCCAGACGACTATAAACCTCCATATCCATCAATAACGTATGATGAAGCTGTACGAATTCTCAATAAAAAAGGTCATTTCGCCTACGGAAAAAGTTTGGGCAGGTCAAGGCTGACCGAACTAACAAAAAGTTTTGACAATAAACATCTGTGGATCAAGTTTATACCTCGATCAGCTGAAGCATTTCCTTTTTCCATAAATCCTGCAAATAAAAATCTTGTTCTGGCTGCCGATCTGATTGCTCCGTATGATTTCGCTGAAATTGGTGGTGTCGCTGAAAAAATTCACTCAAAAGATGAACTTCTGGAGCGAATGGCCGAAAAGGGAAGGTCAAGCAGCAAAAATATAGAAAGATACAAAAGTTATATAGAACTGCGCGACGCCGGCCTCCCACCCCACGGAGGAATTGGTATGGGTATCGACCGAATAGCCCGGTATTTGATGAAACTCCCACATGTAAAAGATGTTTTGCCATTCCCAAGATTATTTGGCCGCAGATGGAATCCATAATTAAAGTGATACTATGAACAAACGAAAGATAACGATAGGATTTGGAGCACTGTGCAGACAAATTGTCAAATTAAAAAGTTCTCGATACGATCCAAAACGCACCGCGCTTTTCGGTAAACTTATCAGGGTCATTAAAGAAAACGATAAAAGAGCACCCATCTCCCACAGAATACTCACTCAAACAAAACATATACTTATTAATGATCTAAGGTCTACATTTTCACTAGAACAAATCAGCATAGAAAAATATTGGGCAATTAAAATCATATCTTCAAAGAATCCATACGACGAGCTAAAGGACTTTCCTTTTTATAAAGGATATATATCCTCGGCAAAATACTTATTTGACACAATCAGCTCCATGTGTAAAGATCCGATTAGGAAAATGTTATATATCGGCGGGGGCGCGCTACCACTTAATCCGATTCTCATGCAAAATAAACACAACCTGACTATCAATTTGATCGAAAGAGATAATCAGTCCTTTACCCTTTCAAAAAAATTACTGAATACTCTTAAACTCAATAGGAAAATAACAGTCGAGTTAAGCGATATTATGGATTATAAAAAACTGAAAAATTACGATGTCATTATCAACGCAGTATTGGTAGGTGAAACATCTGTTCAAAAAAGAAAAGTAATTCGACATATCAGCAAATATATGGATACCAATACTTTACTTGTGTTTAAAAACGTGGACGGACTGCGTACAATTCTTTATCCGTCAGTCAAAACTCAATATTTCAAAGACCTTAAAATAAAAAAAGTCGTAAAGAACCCTGCACAGCTCACCAACATCCTCATATTTTCAAAAAAAGTTATTAAGAACTCTACTTGATTCTGCAATTAAGCTCTGAAAACAGTTTACTGAACTTTCTGTTGTTTGAAACTGGATGATTCGGCAATGAGGGTTTACTCCGAGGCAAGACATTGGGGACGAGCTCCATAAACATTAAGACTTAGATTCAGAAAGTCGCAACAGTATATTCAACTCCCGGTGTTGATTTTAATCATTGATGGCTTACTGCTAAATTATATATCACAACTTCGCCGAAGTTGCTTTCATTGCAAGATGCAGATTCTTCCTTGCTGCAGTTTGACTGCGTATAGGATCCGGCTTTGAAGTAGCCACCCGAATATTCTTTGCTTAAGGTATAGACCGGTTCGGCGGAACCGTTGTAATAGACCCTCGTCTGACCTTCGCTAACTTCAAACTTCACGCTGAATCTTTTTCCCAAAGTATAGTCAGAATCAAGAACATATTCGTTATCGCCGTCTACATTTACGTACAAAACCGGATAATCGAGGCGTATCACTATAACATCGTCATCGTCGTCGTGAATCTGACCCGCAACTACATGCTTTTTAACCTGCGGTACAGCTGTTATCGCCTGATCAAGAAACATCGTGTGCTTGCCGGATTTTGAGGACCAGCTGGCACGATTTTTTCCGTTGTCTGTCATTTCTCTCAATTCGGATCGCGGGTATTTTGAACCGCCGGTAGTTACTCCGTTCACCGCTGCTCTGAACCTCAGTCCTCCCGTGACGGGTATAAACCAGGGGTCGATCACATAATTGGCCAGCTCCGGCTGGAGTATTTCTTTTGGGTTCTTGGATTCTCCTATAGGTAGAGTCAATTTCCAATTTGTCAGGTCAAACGGGTGAGATATTTGTACAGACTGGGCTGATGGAGTTGGCAACAAGGTAGGAACCGCTGTCGGTATCGGACTGTCCGAAGACGTTGGAGTAAACGTGGTGGTGATAAATTCTGTAGCTATCGGGGAAAAAATTGTTGCCTGGGCGTAAACGTCTAATTTTTTATAAGTTTTACTCAATATAAGTAAGGAGTCAAACATACTAAATAATAGTATAAACACGGTAAAATAAAGTTCGAAGAAAATATTATTGCCATGCTTTTTCATTTAAGATATTAATTCTAGCAGATTTGAGCCGACGGTGGGAATCGCCCATAAACTAGCCCGCCGATTCGGCGGACAGTTCAGGGCGCCCCGTACCGTCCCGAAGACTCGGTACTGGTACTGGGGCGAACCTACTTGAGCCCGGAGGGAGAATCGAACTCCCGACCTAGTACTTACCAAGTACTTGCTCTACCACTGAGCCATCCGGGCAAAAATGACAAACAAATGTCATTCCCGCAAAAGCGGGAATCTATTTAATCCTGGATTCCTGATCCCAACTTCGCCTATCGGCTTCGATGGGCGAGGCAAGTCAGGAATGACAATCAGGTCCTGAAATAAATTCAGGATGACAATTGTTTAGGGTCTAGTCTAGCAAACTTCTAACTATAAGATATATTTTCTCATGAGTTTCTGAAACGATATTTTTATGTTTCCGCGGTGATTGAATCTCCATTCCG
>Ga0209541_10002776_pt1 | contig 32781 bp, 32 predicted proteins | sample RifCSPlowO2_01_FD_184027 | JGI IMG/M metagenome (GOLD analysis project Ga0209541, IMG submission 184027) | Groundwater microbial communities from Rifle, Colorado - Rifle CSP2_plank lowO2_0.1 (SPAdes) (version 2) | ecosystem: Environmental > Aquatic > Deep subsurface > Groundwater | place...
TAGGCATTTTCCTCTCTAATTTCGAATGGGTCAATTTTCACATATTTACCGGCATTGAATTTTTCCAGCGCCCAGCTTTTTTTCATTCGACTAGCCTCTCGCCAGTCTTTAAGTATGGCGAGTTTTTCTTTTCTCACCGCATACTTTTCGAAATTAACCGCCTCCAGACTGCCCCTCAAACTTACCTTTGGTCTCAAAAAATCTTCAATGGCGCCAAGATCATCATTGGCTTTTTGAAGGTCTTTTTTTGCTTTTTCCAGTTGCTGATTTGCGTAAAAAGCTTCCGCCTCCTTTTTCTCAAGGGCGATTTCAAGCTCGCGCAGGCCCGGTTTTTCGCCTTCTTCCGTAGAAGACGAAATATTATTTCCTAAAATAATACCTAAAATAACCCCCACTATGAAAATGAGGGCCATGATTAGCTCCTGTTTTTTCATAATGTTTGAATTTTTATTTGATTTTTAAATTAATTTTCAGATCAATACTCGCCATAATACTACAATATAATTACTCTTTTGTAAAGGGCATGCACCTTAAGTTCAACAAGTAAGTGCAACGCTCTTTTGATTAATTAATCTAATAAAGATCTCATTTGGAAAATAGGTGAATCTTTTTAATTCCGAAAAAAATTCCACGGTAAAAAGAAATAAAAAAGCCCTCTGGTTTAGCCGGAGGGTTTTTGTTGGGACTTTTCCCTTATTAAGGAAAAACCATGAATCCTTTATGCATATTGCCGCTTAAAAATACTTCTAATGTTTCTGATCCAGACAGGCCTGAACCACCGTGATCTTTATCATAGTACTCACTAAGCGAATGTGGATTGTCGTCCATCTTCCCATGGAGTCTATGTGCTATTTCTGTTTCCACAAAAGAAGAACAAAGTTCAACCATTTTTTTAAAAGCAATACGCTGATCCTCTGAGCTTGAAGGTGCAATAATGCAAAATGCTGCCGCCTCATCAAATGTGGTGCATCGGCTGACCATTGCTTTAAACAATAAATCTAGGATTTCCAGATTTATATATTCCGCATAATCAATCTCTTTATAAAGAACATAGAGATCTGAAACTGCGCCGGTTTCCTCAATGCGCTTCTTGATAAATGAGGTCCATTTTGCCACCAACTCTTTTTGCTCGTCTGTTTCTGCGGGGATGATCAAAAAAGCTTCCTTGAAATCATCATGCGTAGAAGCCAGCTCAACCATTTTTCGTGAAAGATCAATGAGCAAGGTGTCCGGTTGTTCAGTATAAACATTCTTGCTTTTTTCTTCCATCACCTCTTCTGAAATTGGATTGGTTGTTTTAATATCGTCGCTGTTTTCAGCTTGATTTGAACATCCAGTGAAAGCGATAGCTGTGATTGCCAGCGTAAAGAAAATCTTTACTGTTTTCATTTGTTAAAGGATTTAAGGATTAAATAACTACGTTAAAGAATATTTTAAAGCTATGCACATACTATAATATTAATTTTAATTTGTCAATATTTCGTACGGTGAGTTCAACCTTGAATTGAACTAGGGAGAAGTAGAAAGAACAATAACCAAGAAACAACGAAATAATTATAATTATCAATTATCAATCAATTACCAATTACCATCTAATTTACAACTTGACATTAAAAATTGGTTTTGCTACTGTGGGCTCTTGCTGTGTTCTTTTAAGTTTCTTAACCAATTAAAAATATAAAGTAATGAAAGGAAAAAGTTTTTTAGTCGGAAAGCCGGTAATTCAGAATATAAATTACTCGGAACTTGGATCGGCGGTTAAAAATTTAACCATTGATCCGGAAATTCAAAAAAGTATTGTTGAAAAATTTCGCGATGAAATCAACAAGGAACTGGTAGAAAAGGTGAGCTTCAGGCTCATCCGCCCTGTCCCCGATTGTTCCGAGCAGGACAGTTTTGTTGAAAGGTTCAATAAGGCGGGCAGAATTTACGGTTTTGAATCTGTAAACGAGGCCGAATTTATTCTTTTTAACCCCGGCATTTTTAAAAAACTTTTACATCAGCGAAAGTTTCAAATCGGCTTTCTTGATGGAACTCTTTTTAAAAAAAGACAGAGTGATGGAGAAAATAATTTTTATCCAATCATTAAACGAGAGCTATTGAGGTCTTTCTTGTCAAAAAGGAAGAGAGAATTAACGTTTTTCACTGACGCCGTTTTTTTGCGCAAAGATACTTTTATTTGCGTAAAGGAAGTCAAAAACTCGACTTCTTTTATTAAAGAGCAGAATTACTTGAGAAAAAGAATGCGAAATAGAATACCGGTTTCTCTTCATTATTAGTGCCACTCAAAAGAAAAGCCCCTTCGAGATCGAAGGGGTATTTTTATTAAGAATCATGTTATCTGCAATTATTACATTTTAGGATAATAACCTTTTTCCTAAATTCAGGATCTTTTTGGATTCCCGGATCTTCCATCCAATTCCTGTAAGATCCCACAACTTTTATTTCAACATGGGCATTTTTTTTAGCCGACTTTTCTGACACGGCTTTTTTAGCGCCTTCCCTCAAATACATTTCTGCGCTCAATGTGCGCAGGAGGGCGATTGTGTCATTTGAAATGCGGTCGCCATCTTTTAGGCCCAGTTTGCTTCCTATTCCCTTACAATCATCACTTTCCACAAATGGATGTTTTTTATCCTCGTACATCCATGTGTCATCGGCTTCGCCAATCACGGTTGCCGAAATGGAGAGCGTATCGCTTTTTGAGAGAACAAACCACTTCTTAATGGTTTCATAGGCGGCATTTGCAACAATTGAGTTAACCTCCTTGTTGCAGTATTCCGCGATTCCATGCGTCTGGGTAATCACGCTTCTGGATTTGGAGGCAACTTTGGACGCCATATACACCTCAAACTCAATTGAGTCGAAGCTATGTATCTTGAAGTCCAGAAATACTTCACGGCTTTCCACTGATTTAGGTTTAGGTATTTTACCTTTAGACATTTTACCGGTGTCAGTAGAATCTTTCAGAGCCAATTTTTTCAGCGTTTCTTTGAGCATGATTTTGTATTTTCCGATTACTTGATCGGTTTCCTCCATATCATTCTGCAATTTATACAATATGCTCAAAACTGAATCTTGCTCCGCGTTAAAACGCCCGACGATTTCTCTAACCGCGTCGTCAACGATCCGATCAACGCTAGCGTTAACTTTCTCGCTGACTAATTTCTCCGTGATCTTTTTTGTCAGAAAATCATCAAGCCACTTCAGTTCGGCCAGCGCCTCCTCATATCGCCCTATGAGTTTTACAAAACATTTACCTTCCATGTCTATGCACGGGCATTGCCTATGTATCTTCTTCTTTGTGTTTCGCGCAAAGAATCCGTTTTCCGGCATTGCCTGAAAGAGAAGATGAATTAGTTTGATTGTATCCAGAAAATTTTTAATCTCTTTTTCTTTTTCCTGAACAATCTTCTTGTTGGCCTCATCGTCATCTTCATGGATAGTAACAGCTTTCAGCTGCTCTTGGGATTCTAAATAATACTTTGTAAAAAAGTAGGAGATGTAATATTTAACCTCCTTATTATTTAGCGTGGGAACATCTTTCAGCCCGGCAAAGCGATCAACTGCTTTGTCCGTGCTGTCTTGATTGATGTTTTCACAGACACCTTTTATCCCATGAAACTGCGCCTTAGTTTGGCCGATCGTTATTAAAAACGCAGAGCCAAAAATCAATATTATTTTTTTCATATTTTTACAGGATTTTAAGAGTTATGAATTTCCGTTAATTTTTCAAAGAATTTTACCCCCACACCAAATGGGCCATCATTCTGCTTTTTCAAAATAACTTTTCGCCATGAACTTTTATTTCTACCAAAAAATAATTTTCATACAATACTCTTTCGGCAGAATAAAAAGTTATGGCCCATTTGGTGTGGGGGCTTACCCCTACACCTATCATCGTGATGCCACCAAAGGTGGCGCGCAAAGCGCTTCGCGATAATAGGTGTGGGGACTTACCTCGTTATTCTGCATATATAAAACAATTTGTCAATAGATTAAAAATTATCATAAAATAACCACATTCCATTCTTGGGCTTGACAAATTAAATGAAATATGATATGCTGTTTACGTATACCAATATAAAAGTTATGTATCTTAAAAAACAAAACAAACAATGGAACAGGAAAAACATATTAACATTTTCCAATTTCTGGTCATATTGCCCGGTAAAAATCTTTCTGGGAGCGTGATTGAGGTGGGAATTCAAACAGACATTGGTGAAAAAGTAGGAAACAATAAAAAGAAGAAAATCAGCGAGTGTCTTGCCGCCAAACTGCAAAAAACAGTGTTATTTTTAGGCCCCCAAAGATTTCAGAGGGGGAAAGAAAAGATTCGCCAACAAATAATAAGAAGATTATGCCGGGATTTGGGAATTAATTTCTATGACGTATTCCTAGGACTTCGTTCCTGGGAAAAAATCATAGGATTAAACGGCTTATCAAAAGATCTGAACGTGACACCAATAAATGAGGAACGGGAACATTCAAAAACATTATTTTCTTTTTTGTTTTAATGCAGAAGAAACCAAAGAAAGAAGTTCCTTAAAAACATAGTTTTCTCAGGGGTTAGTAGCGATGGAATAAAGTCCTGAACAAAAGCCTTTGTAAGAGATAAAGGACAAGCTTCTTTCAACTTTTGCCGGTCATCAATATTATTTATTAGTGACCGGCTTTTTTATTTCGTAATTCACAACAATTTTATTTTCCGCCCAGGGCGGATCAGCCTCAGGCTGACACCCTGTATTTTTTGCAAATAGTTAATTCAAGACTAAACTAAAATTTAGTATTTTTGTAGATTTTCATGGCAAATCGAAACCAGGCGCGCGACTGGCCCCCGTCAGCTTTACTTAGGACGGAGAAATAAGCTTGTCTATTTTTATTTTTAAACAAAATTACTCCGTAACCGGCCTTAAGAAGCATCCATATGAAAATCAACCGGCCGATTCGCCCGTTCCCGTCTTCAAACGGATGAATGCGCTCGAAGCGTTGGTGAAATATAATTGCCGTATAAAATGGGTTCTCTTTCTTTTTTCCTTTTTTCCACCAGCTTAAAAGATTAGCCATCTCGCCGCGAACTAACCCCGGAGATGTGGTTAACTTATTATTCACAACTATCTTATGAGTTTTATATCCTCTAGAAATACCAAGATTTTTAGTAATAAGCGCGTGCAGGGCGATAATTGATCGCTGATTAAGATTGAATTTCCCGCTTCGAATTAAATTAAAAGCTTCGATGGCGTTTTTCACTTCCTTCACTTCGCGACGTTCTAAAGTTTTTTTAATATAGCGATTTAAAATGATTGCCTCAACCTCGCGCTCTGATAATTTACTGCCCTCAATCGCATTGGATTCAAAAATAAAATTAATGGCAAAACTACGCCAGCGTCTTTTCAGCATAGCTTTAGAAAGCACATATTGCTCGTATTCAAAGGCGATTCTTGTCTCCTCAACGCTAGAATATTCGTTTAAAGATATATTTTTATCTGGCAGGCGGATATTTTTCAATATTTCAGGTACTAATTCAAGCTCTTTTTCACGCATTAAACGAAGTTCCCCAGTTATATCGTTAGGTACACTTTTGCCTATGTAAACCTGTATTTTTTTATATTTTTTTCCGATCCTAATTCGCTTGATTAGGTAGAAAAAGCGCTTATTTCTTATTGTTTTTTGTTCTATTGAATACATATTATTAGGGGCTAAAAACCTATATTTATATGGTAGCACACCGCGCCAAGAAACACAATTCTATCGCACCCCATATTTTTGGCGAATAATGCCGAGCTCTTTTTCTTCCTTCCCTTCTTTGGCTTCCCTCCCTGCTTCGCCGAGTTTTCGGAGATCTTGGTCCGAGAGTTTAGAAAGCTCGCGGACGCGCTTGTTTAGATATTCTTCGGTGTTTATCTCTGGATTATCGAGCGCTTCTTCGAGAAGGGTGTGAAGTATCCAGCCCAAGCGCGGACCGGCAAGCTCGCCAGTAATTTCCATAATTTTATTGCCATTGATTTTAAGCATGCCGACGGAGGTTGGCGAACGCATTGCCTCCTCTATCATTGACTCGTATTTGCGCAAGCGATAAGGCTCTTCTTTGGGCCGGCCCATGCCTATTCGGTCGCAAATCCGAACGTTAATCAAGTCCCAGACAAGTTCTGGCCCGACATTTCGGACAAGACGACGAACCGCTGAAAGAGTAATTTGTTCCGGATCGGAGAAAAACATATGATAACGGACAAGCTTAGTCACTATTTCAATGTCTTTTTTAGGAAATTTTAGCCTTTCCATTATCTTTTCGGTCATTCGGGCTCCAACTACTTCGTGGCCGTAAAAGGTGTATTGTTTAGTGCGGGGCTTGCCCCGTACCGAAGGCGTTAGCCTTCTGGTACGGGGTTTTGCAATATCATGAAACAAGGCCGATAGTTTCACGTGTAACGGATAATCTTTGTTAGAGGCATGCTGTAAAGACCGCAATAAATGCTCCCAAACATCATATATATGCTCGCCTTTTTGGTCCACGCCGATTCCCTCTTGTAATTCCGGTACAATAAATTCAAGCAATCCGAGCTTTTCCAGCATGGTCACACCCAGCATTGGTTCACGTGAAACAATGATTTTAATGAATTCGTCCCGAATCCTTTCCGCGGATATGTTTTTCAGCAATTTGGCATTTTTTATTATAGCTTCTGACGTTTCATGTGAAACAACGAATCCCAGTTGGGCCGAGAAACGGACGGCCCGCATCAGCCTAAGGGCATCTTCCTTGAATCTTTCATCCGGATTGCCTACTGTTCTTAACGACATGTCGTTTATGTCGTTTAGACCATCGAAAATGTCGTTTATATGTCCTTTAGAATCCATGGCGATGGCATTTATCGTAAAGTCCCTCCTCTTTAAATCATCTTCCAATTTATCACTAAACTTGACAGAATCAGGATGACGATGGTCAGTGTATTTTTCTTCAATTCGATAAGGTGTAATCTCTATTATCGTTTTGTCTGCGTTAGTCTGCGGTTCTTGTATTACAAGAACAGTACCGAATTTATTTTCATAAATTGTTTTAGGAAACAATTTCATTATGTCTTCCGGTTTAGCATTTGTCGTAATATCCCAATCTTCCGGAATCTTATCCATAATAAGATCTCTTACGCATCCGCCCACTAAGTAAGCCTCAAAACCCCCATTTTCAAGGGTTTTTAGAGTTTCTAATATTTCTTTTGGTACATTAAAATTTTGAGTCATTTTTAAAGCGCGCCCGCCAGGACTCGAACCCGGAATACGACGTCCGAAGCGTCGCGTGATATCCGTTTCACTACGGGCGCAAAAATTGTTAATAAATAACAAGCTAATTATAACCTTTTTATAACAAATTAAAAATTTTAAAATATAATTTTTTTATGTTATATTTCTTGTTGTGAGTTGCAAGTTATTAGTTGTAAAGTTAAATAAAATTGCGGCCATGGTTTAATGGTAGAACAACTGGTTGCCAATCAGTTGATGGGAGTTCGATTCTCCCTGGCCGCACTTTTTTTCGCCCTCGTAGTTTAATGGATAGAACACTGGCCTCCGAAGCTGGAAATTGAGGTTCGATTCCTCATGGGGGCACAAAGCGAATACTTGCCCGCCCGTACCGAATCGGTACGATTCGGGCGGGGAGCTTTGTGCCGGCCGGACCCCGACTGGCGGATAGGCGCTGTGGAAAAGACATTATGTCGTTTATAAAAAACTTTAAAAAATTGGGATTTTTAAATAAAACTGTGGATAACTATGTGGGTATTGTTTATAAAGGACATAAGTTTATGACGTTTATATTAATAAGAGAATTTGACAAATTGTCAAAAAAGCCTTTGAAATAAGCACGAATTAGTAATTTTAAACAATGTTTCGAAGATCTAAGCTAAATGTTTCACGTGAAACTTTTTTTATGCCAAAAATATTTACTTCAGAAAAACAAAAAATAGGCAAATTAGGCGAAGATATTGCCTGTAAGTTTCTCGTGAAACATAAATTTAGCGTAATTTGCCAGAATTATACTAAAAAATGGGGAGAATTGGACATTGTGGCTGAAAAAGACAAGAAACTTCACTTTATTGAAGTGAAGAGCGTGTCCGTTGGAGCTTTAGCGAAGGCGGATGTTTCACACTCGCCCGTCAACCTGCCCGCCGAAGCTTCAGCGCCGGTGGGAGCGGGGGCGAAGGCGGGCGAAGAAACATCTAGACCAGAAGAAAATATTCATCCTTGGAAAGTTAAAAGGATATTAAGAGCCGTTCAAACTTATCTTTTAGAAAAAAGGGTTTCCGAAGAGGTGGAATGGCAAATAGACGTGGCCGCAGTTTTCATAAATCTAAAGGACAAAAAGGCCAAGGTTAGGATTATGGAAAATGCCATAAATTAGAAAATATGATAAGATGAAAAAACTCACTGTCGCGATTTTTGAAACGGGCTCGCCCGCCGAAGCTCGCGATAGCGAGCGAAGGCTCTTCTTCGCCAAGGCTTCGAAGGGTAAAACGGGGCGTAGTATACCGGTAGTACGTCTGTTTTGGGAACAGATAGACCGAGTTCGATTCTCGGCGCCCCGACAAGTAAAGCTAAGCGGGCTTGCCCGCCGAAGCTTTAGCGAAGGCGGGATTAGTTAAATGGTATAATATCAGTTTTCCAAACTGAGGTTGGGAGTTCGATTCTCCCATCCCGCACAAAATTGAAAATTTTGTGGAGAATCGAACAGCGGAGCCATATCGAGCAAGCTTGCGAGATGGCGAGCTGGTGCCCAGACAAATTTTTGCGACCCCGAACCACAGCCTCCTTCGTCGGCTGGCTACGGGGCGCGAAGTGGTGAAATTGCACGAAGTTACCATAACTTGTCCCGTAGTCAAATCCGATTAGGATTTGTAGTACTGGGACGGCAAAAATTTAGTCACGGGCGATTTCTCCCATCCCGCACGAAGTGATGAAAAGCTGCCATGGGCACCATTTGACAGAGTCAGAGAAAGATTGGATAACAAGAATGTGTGTATTTCCTTTATTTTTTAATATTTGCTATACTATCACTAGTATTTTTATTTCGACAAGCGAGGAGCATGTGAATGTGTAATCACATTCACAATGTCCGAGCGACGTCGAATCAAAGTAATCTTTATTAATAATTATTAATTTAATATTAACTAGGAGCTAGCTGCTATAAGCTAGTAGCTAGTCAAAAAACTATGGCAAAAATGACGAAGCCCCAAACGATCGCCGCTTTGGCTGATAAGTTGGGCAAATCAAAGAAAGAGGTTATTGAGATGATGGACGCCTTCGTAAACCTTGCTTACGAGGAGACCAAGAAGAATGGGGAATTCACAGTTCCCGGCTTAGGCAAGCTTGTAAAGAAGAATCGTGCCGCCAGAATGGGCAGGAATCCTGCCACTGGCGCGCAGATCAGTATTCCAGCCAAGACGGTCGTGAAATTCCGTCTCGCCAAGGCCGCCAAGGAAGCTATCTTGTAATTTCAATTAATGTTTGATCAAAAAAACTCCCGCAACACGGGAGTTTTTTTGATCTATCTGGCGTATTCGATGACTCGGTTTTCGCGGATGATCGTTACCTTTATTTCGCCGGGATATTTCAATTCGTTTTCAATTCGCAAAGCCACATCGCGGGCGAGCTTTTTGGCCTCAATGTCCGAGATTTCTTCGGGTTTAACAAAGACTCGGATTTCGCGGCCGGCCTGGAGGGCATAAGACTTTTCAATGCCGCTGAAGGATTTGGCAATCGCTTCAAGATCGGCTAAGCGCTTCAGATAATTCTCAACTGTATCGCGGCGCGCTCCGGGCCGGCCGCCGGAGATGGAGTCGGCGGTCGTGACGATGATGGACTCAAGAGATTCGTGGGGATAATCACCGTGGTGGCTTTTCATGGCATCAATGATTTTTTTATCTGCTCCGAATTTTTGCAGGATGCGAATACCGATATCGATATGGGTGCCCTGGACTTCATGATCTAGCGCTTTGCCGATGTCGTGGGTGAGCGCGCCGGCCGCCGCAATATTCGGGTCGGCGCCGAGCTCTTCCGCCAGCATTCTGGAAATGTGCGCCATCTCGATTGAGTGCTGAAGAACATTCTGGCCGTAGCTGGTGCGAAAATAAAGCCGGCCGACGACGGCCAGAATTCTCGGATCCAGATTAAGTATGCCGCATTCATAAGCGGCCTGTTCGCCCTTCTCTTTAATAATGCGATTAATCTCATCCTGTGATTTTTTAACCTCTTCCTCGATTTTAGCCGGTTGAATGCGCCCGTCTAAAATCAAATTCTCCAGAGCCAGTCGGGCGACCTGGCGTCGAATCGGATCGAAAGAAGATATGACAATAGAGCCGGGAGTGTCATCGACAATCAGCTCAACTCCGGAGGATCGCTCAAAGGCCCGGATGTTCCGGCCTTCTTTGCCGATGATCTTGCCCTTGATGTCATCTGACGGAATGGCCACCGAAGTTGTCATAATTTCAGAAGCCGTGGAAGAAGCTAGCCGCTGAATTGAAGTGGCCAGAATTTCTTTGGCCCGGCGTTCAAGCTTTTCTCCGGAAGCTACCTCGAGCTTCTGCATTCTGACTAGCATATCCTCCTCGGATTTGCGCTCGACGATTTTATAAAGCTCTTCCTTGGCCTCGGTCTCTGTCAGATGAGACAGCTTTTCAAGCTCGAGGACCTTTTCTTTTTCTATGCCCTCAACTTTTTCTCGAGCTTTTTTAATTTCTTCAATTTTAATTTTGATACTCTCTACCTCCTTATCAATTTCAACTTGGCGAGAGTCCAAAAGACCCTCTTTTTTTATAAAACGATCTTCAGTTTTCCTAAATTCTTCTTCCTTCTTCTTTTCTTCCTGCCGCAGCTCGTTTGATTTTTCTTCCGCTTTTTTCTTGGCATCTTCCAGAACTTTTTGCGATTCTTCTTTGGCCGAGATCATCATTTTCTTGATCTCAAGCTCCATGGATCCCTTCTTACCGAGGGAGATAACAAGCCTAAGGTAGTAGCCTAAAACCAGCCCAACGGCCAGGCCGGCCGCCGAGATTATTATTGTTGTTAAACTCATAAATTTTAATTAAATTTAAATTTGTAAAATTCACGTTCCCACTATAACACAACGATTAAAAAACTCCAAGCCCCCACACCTTTCGTTACGATGTTGCCGAAGGCAACGCGCGAAGCGCATCGTAACGAAAGGTGTGGGGGCAAGTTTTAACAACAATTAATTTAATTATTTAGAGTTTTGTATCGAATGGGCTTGCCCTGAGTTTATCGAATGGGCCTTGAGAATTATTTCATCAATGATGCCGTATTTCTTCGCCTCCTCGGCGTCCATAAAGAAATCCCGTTCAACATCTTTTTCAATCTGGGCGAAAGTTTTGCCGGTATTCTTGGCGAGTAATTTGTTCAAGTTATCTTTGGTCTTCAGAATATGCTTGGCTGAAATGGCGATGTCGGTCGCCTGCCCTTCGGCTCCGCCTAGGGGTTGGTGAATCATCACTTCGGCATTCGGCAAGATATAGCGCTTGCCTTTGGCCCCAGCCGAGAGGATGATCGCTCCGCCGGAGGCGGCCATGCCGACGCAGAAAGTGGAAACATCAGGCCGGACGTGGTTCATAGTGTCTACGATGGCCAAGGTGGAGGTGACGGATCCGCCCGGGGAATTGACATAGAGATAAATATCCTTCTTGGGATCCTCATTTGCCAGGAAAAGAAGCTGGGCAATGATGATATTGGCGGTATGATCGTCGATCAGCCCGCCCAAAAAAATGATACGGTCTCTAAGCAGGCGCGAATAAATATCGTAAGCCCTCTCCCCAAACTGCGATTTTTCAATAACGGTAGGAATTAACATAAATAATTAAAGATTAAAATTTATAAGCAAACAAAACATCATATTACTACTTCCCGCCCCGTACGAAATTTTATATGCATTCGATATAAAATTTTCGTTCTGGGGTTACTGTTGGTATTAACATACTTTATATATTATCTTTTACCCCGAATTTTGCAAGTTTTAATTTGGTATGTATTCTTTTGAAATATTCCATAAAACATCAAAAAGGGCCTTCATTGTCTGCCCTAGATCGGCGCTTTCGACGATAAATCCGAATAAGTCTTTTTTAGTCGAAATAAAGGCGACTTTTTTGCCATAAATAAAGATGGTATAAGGAGTTTTAAATCCGGCCGGAGCATATCTTACTTTTCGTAAGGTTTCAGCTATTCCTACATAAAGAGGAAGGATTATTTCAGATTCAGCTATGCGAACACTAACTGTTTGCATTCCCTTAGCAATGCGTCTTTTAATCCAATCATCTAGAAATTCTGATCCCACTGCGTCAATAAGATCTTTTGCTGATGCTATATAATATGTAGTTTTTCCTTCATCAAGAATATCTTCATAAATATTTTGAATACCCTTTTGGCCAGTGTAAACTTTTAATACGGGCTTTTCTGATTCAGAAGCTATTAAATCCTGCAATTCCGGCATTAACTCCTTTGCCAATTTATATGATTCTTCAGTTTTTTTAAGAAGATTATTAGGATGCTCTGCAACATAAAGAACCTTTTTAGCTTTAGGGAATGTAGTTATGAGCCCCTTTTTCCTTAATTCTTCAAGAACAAGGTAACAGGTTGGGCGTTTGATTCCCGTTTTTTCCGATAGTCCAAGAACAGAAAAATGGCCTAATTTAATAGCTGCTAGGTAAATCTGAGATTCTTTCTCATTTAAACCTAATTTTTCAAGTGATTTTACAAGCTCTGTTGTCATACTAAACAATATATTCTTTTTTATTAAAATGTCAATAATTATGACAAACAAAACTTTTTAATATAAAACCCTTATTATATAAGGTTTATTTAATAAATAATGTTTTTATATATTGACAATTCTTTACAAAACTGATATACTACGGCCAGATAAAAATAAAAACATTGGCAATATCGCCACAGAACCTTAAAAACCTAAAAACATGAATATTAAAAAAATGAACATTATTTCCGGATCTGATGCTTCGGGAATATTACAAAATAACGGCGTCATTGAAAACGCTTTAATCAATGGTGATGTAAAACTTTCTTGGTTCCAGACTTATGACAAAATAGTTATAAGAAACTCTATTGTATTAGGTCGTATAGATCTTGAATATGTAGAGGTAAAACATCTTGATTTAACTGGAACAACGGTTGCTGTTATGTTTCTTTATAATTGCAGCGGCATACAAAGTGTTTCCTTAAATGAAAACTCAAGAATGCTGGCTATAATTGTAGACAGGAGAAAAGATGACTTAGATCGGGGGGATGGTTATAAAGAATTAGCTTCTGGTTGGACCGCTATGTCTTCCGGTGGGCTAGCTGTTTATCACCACCATAAGCAATGTATTGAGAGACCTGTGCACTAAAAACGCTAAAAAACTAAGAGCAGAACCTCAAGAGCCGTCCATCGAGTAAACTCGGGACGGCTCTTTTATTTCGATTTTATTTTTTGAAGCCGATTTGGGGTTTGGTTTTGGATTCCTGCATTAGAAGCTGTTTTAGAATATCAAAAACTTGTCTTAATTTTGAATCATATTTTTTCTCCATTTGCTCGATTTTATGCCTTATTTTTGTATTAGTTGCCAACAATTCTCGCAACTTGGTAAAAGTTCTGATAATTTGAATATTTACTTGAATTGCTCGTTCGCTATTTAAAACACTAGAGAGCATAGCTACACCTTGCTCGGTAAAAACCAGGGGTCTTTTTCTCAAACCTTTTTTCTCGGCAGTGGATATCACAATTTGTGATTTCCAAACATTGGTTTCTTGTTTACTCAGCTGAAACATAAAATCAGACGGAAAACGGTCAAAGTTCCTTCTAACTGCCTGGTTAAGTATTCTTGTTTCAACCTCATAAAGCTCCGCGAGGTCACGATCAATCATTACTTTTTTACCCCGAAAAAGAAATATTCTATTAATAATCCTCTCAAAAGGTACTATGGTAATTTCTTTTTTGGCTTGGCTCATATTCTAATTATATTAGAATTACAAAGTTAGTAATTGGATAAGGGGTAAAGGGTAAAAATATGGATACTAGATATGGATAATTATACTTGTTTTTCTAAGAATTGAAACACCCCGAAGGAGATCGCTCGGCCGAATGCGCCTCGCGCTCCCTACGGGGCGAGAAGAGATTTATATAATCGCAAGTCAGATAGATATTTTTCGTGGTTTATTGAATATTCTCTAAGAATTGGAATACTTTTTCGTTAGTGAGGACATTTTCGGCGTGCAATCTGGCGCGGGTGGGGTCGGTCTCTTTGTAATGCTCCAAGATATGGGCGACTTCGCTCTTGACCTGCTCCGGGTCGGCCGTTATTTTTTCCACTTCGGATATCTTATGCAGGATAAGTCCGAGCTTGGCTTTCTTTTCCGCGTCTTTATGAAATTCTTTTTTCAAATCTTCCTTGGTTTTATTCAGATGCTTCAAATAGTCCTCAAATTTTAGGCCCATTTGGGTTATGTCGGATTCCATTCTGTATAAAATTTTTTCTAACTCCGCTTGAACCAGAATTTCCGGCACTTCAATTTCCGCACCATCTATTATTTTCTCCATTATTTTCAGCCTCGTTTTCTCTTTTTCCTTGGTTTCTTTTTCCAGTTTTATATTCTCTTTCAATTTAATTTTAAAATCCTCCACATTTTTAAATGGCCCTAAAGCTTTTACAAATTCATCATCAAAAGGGGGCAAGTCTGGCTCTTTTTTAACCTCACCCTTCTCCCTCTCCTTATTAAGGAGAGGGTTGGGGAGAGGTTCTTCTGCCGTATGCACCTTCGGCGCGCGGGATTTTCTGATGTCCATAATGGTGTTTTCTAATTCTTCGTCCCCGACCGAAGTCCCGACCCCGGTCGGGACTTCGGTCGGGACTGAAATTATTTTCTTGGCGATGTCCTTATAATCCGGCAATTTTATTTCCGGCAGAACGGCGGTTTTGATTTTAAATCCCAAAGGATTATTCTTGGCGATTTTCGTAATCACGATCTCGGGCCGGCCGATGGCGTCTATCTTATTTTCTTCCAGGATTTTCATATAGGCCTTGGGCATGGCCAGCTCGGCCATTTCCTCCAAAATTCTGGCTTCGGCTATATTTTTAAGGGCAACTTCTTTTGGAATATGGTCCTTGCGGAAGCCAGGCAATTCAATATTGGCTGAAAGGTTTTTTATGGCCACTTCTTCGTTTTTGGCGAATTCCTCGTAGGTTAGCTCGCCCTCGATCTCAATACAACTGCCGGGTAATTTGGTTATTTTAACTTGCATAGTAAAAATTATTTTAACTTGAAAAAGCAAAACGAGCAAGGCTTGCCCTGCTCGTTTTCTAATCAATTTTGATTACTCGACTTCTAGGTTTAATTCCTCAATGTTCAAAGCTTCTAACTCTGCCTCTATTTGGCTTAGGTCAGCCTCTTCTTCCACTTGAACTTGACCCTCTTGCACCGGAGCTTGCGGGGCTCTTGTTCGGAAGAGAAGAACGGCGGCGATCACTATGATGATTATAATAATGATCGAACCGACTAATGCACCGCTTGATTTTTTTTCTGGTTCCATGATTTTTAAAAATTAATTAATAAACTAAAACCCTGAACTCGACGTAGTTCAGGGTTTAGTATAGCACATTTATTCAGTAGGGGAAGCGGCAGAATCATCTCCTTGATCCACCGGCTTTCGCAGGCCCTTCAAGGCCTTGATGGCTTCTTTAAGATGGAACTGGGTTTCTTTGAGGGCTTCTTTAACCAAATCAAATTGTATTCGAAAGGCGTCTCTAAGTCCTTTTACTTGCTCCCTCGTTGTCGTTGCCGGGTCGACATCAGCATAAACATCTTTGGCGGCATCAAAAGCGGCCTTAACCTTTTCGTAGGACACGACTGAAAGATCATAGTGCTCTCGGGCGGCTGAAGCATCTAAGCCCCTGGCCTCAACTTTTTCTATGACCGCTAAAATTCTTGCTTGGGCCTTGGCTATTCTTTCACCTATCTTATCGGCCCTCATTTGAACAGAAGCAACGCGGTTGTCTATTTTTCCCATTATTTCAGCGGCTCTTTCAGCTCTTTGGGCTCCCATATCCGCTCGACGAGCTTCAAATTCTGCTTTTAAGGCCTCAATTCTGCCAGCTTGGTCAGAAATGGCTGATGCATCAGAAGTTCCTTCTGAAGCAGTGGTTGACTCTCCTCCCGAAGCGGCGCCAGAAGTGCTGGCCGCATCAGTAGAATCAGCAGGACCAGCCGCAGAACCATCATCAGCAGGACCAGCTGCAGAATCACCAGTAGGCCCAGCCGCAGAATCTTGCGCGCGCGCGATTTTATTTGCGCTGAAACCAAAGAAGAAAATAACGGCAATTAACAAACCTAAACTTAAATATTTTTTCATATGATTTAACAAAATCATGTCGCGTAATGTCGATTAAAACGCGACACTAAATTAATTAATAATAACTAAATAACTAATAATAATCTCGACTTCTAATTATGACGCTCCAATCGGGGCGTTATTACAACTAAACAAAATTATATCACAATTTTAAAGTTAAAGAAAAGGCTAATCCAGTCAAGGGGAGCCCTTGACTGCGTGGATTAGAGAAAGGGGGCAATGGTTTGGGTACCGACGCTACCCTAGTCCGACCCGAGGTCGTCGGGTTTAGGACGAATGTCGGTCATCCCAGTACTACAACAAGTTGAGTACGGGACACAGTGCAAATAAGAGGGAGGTCAGACCCTTCTCTATATGCGTTATAGAAATGGAACAATTAGTAAAGCTAGAATATTGATAACCTTAATTAAGGGGTTGATGGCCGGGCCGGCCGTGTCTTTATACGGATCGCCGACAGTGTCGCCGGTTATGGCCGCTTTGTGAGCCTCGCTGCCCTTGCCGCCGAAATTTCCGTCTTCAATATATTTCTTGGCATTGTCCCAAGCTCCTCCGCCGGAAGTCATCGAGATGGCCAAGAACAAGCCAGAGATAATTGTGCCGATCAAAAGTCCGCCCAAAGCCTGCGGGCCGAGGAGAAATCCGACCAAGAGCACCGCTGTAATCGGCAGAATCGAAGGCAGGATCATTTCTTTCAGAGCGGCGCGAGTTACAATATCAACCGCCTTGCCGTATTCCGGCTTGCCGGTGCCGTCCATGATGCCTTTAATTTCTCGAAACTGTCTTCTGATTTCGGTTACCAATGTGCTGGCCGCTTTGCCGACTGATTTCATGGCGATTGAACTGAAGAGGTAGGGAATGGCTCCACCCAAGAAAAGTCCGGCGATAACTTTCGGGTTTTGAAGATCAAAAGTGATGGCAGAAATGTGCCTGACTATTTCTTCAGAGTAACTGGCAAAAAGCACTAGAGCGGCGAGACCAGCGGAAGCAATGGCATATCCTTTGGTCACGGCCTTAGTGGTGTTGCCGACGGCGTCTAAGTTATCGGTAATCTTCCGGACATTCTCCGGCGCACCAGACATTTCAGCGATGCCGCCGGCATTGTCGGTAATGGGTCCGAAGGAATCAATCGCCACAATAATCCCGGCGACCGAAAGCATCGAGACGGCCGCAATGGCAATACCATACAGACCCGAGAGCGCATAAGCGCCCAATATGCCGGCCACGATGACAATGATTGGAAGAAAAGTTGCTTCCATGCCGACGGAGAGCCCGAGAATAATGTTCGTGCCATGGCCGGAGCGGGAAGCTTCCGCAATGCTTTTGACCGGACTATATTTTTTAGCCGTGTAGTAATCGGTAATCAAAACCATCAGCGCCGTAACAGCCAGTCCGATCAAGCTTGAAAGGAAGATCACGCCGTAATTTTCCGGGAAGTAAAATTTGGCGGCGAAATAAAAAAGAACGGCCGAGACGGCGAGCGAGGCAATCATTCCCTGATAAAGAGCTTTCATGATCGCAACACTGCCGACGGGAAGTCGTACAAAGAAACTGCCAATGATCGAAGCAAAAATTGCCAACCCGCCCATAATCAAAGGAAATTCCGGCAGGCCGGCTCCGGGAGCGGACAAGGCCAGCAGAATGGCGGCGATCAAGGTGACGGCGTAGGTTTCAAAAAGGTCCGCCGCCATGCCGGCGCAGTCGCCGACGTTATCGCCGACATTATCCGCAATGACGCCGGGATTGCGCGGATCGTCTTCCGGAATGCCGGCTTCAACTTTGCCGACCAAATCCGTGCCGACATCCGCCGCCTTAGTAAAAATGCCTCCGCCAATACGGGCGAAGATGCTGATTAAGCTCGCGCCGAAGCCGAGCCCGATTAAGGCCTGCACATCACCCGTTGCGATATAGAAAATCGAAACGGCCAGTAGGCCTAGAATAACAACTAAAAATCCGGTGACCGAGCCGGCCTTGAAAGCAAGTTTAAGCGCGCTGTCGAGCCCAGTAGTTGCCGCGGCGACTGTTTTGGAATTAGAGCGAACGGAAACATTCATGCCGATATAGCCGGCCAGCGCCGAGGCGGCGGCGCCGATGAAAAAGCCGAGCGCCGTTAGCCAACTTAAGGCAAAACCAATTATTAAAAATAAAATCACCGCTACAATGGCCACGGTCTTGTATTGCCGATTGAGATAAGCCCGAGAGCCTTGTAAAATAGCTTTGGAGATCTCAATCATTTTCTCATTGCCGGACGGCTGCTTCTTGAGCCAGAAAATCAAATAAAGCGTATAGATGACCGCAAGCGCGATCGGAATAAAAATTAAGTAAAGCATAAGTAGTTATAAAGTTATAAAGTTTGTAAAGTTATAAAGTTTCTTTTTCTTCACTTGATTTACTTGTCTCGCTTGCTTCACTTGCCTCGCTTGTCTCGCTTGATTTACTTGCTTCCGGCGCTCCCTTGATGTCTATTTTCCAGCCGGTCAGCTTGGCCGCCAGGCGCACGTTCTGTCCGCCCTTGCCGATCGCAAGCGACAATTGATCGGAAGCCACTTCCACTTGGGCCTTGTGTATGGCCTCGTCAATACTGATATCGAGCACTTTGGCCGGAGAAAGGGAGGCTGAAACAAATTGAGCTTGATCGGCGAACCAAGGAATAATATCTATTTTTTCGCCGGAGAGTTCGCCCATGACCGTTACTACACGGATACCCTTCTGGCCGACGCACGAGCCGATCGGGTCGACATTTTCATCATTAGACATGACGGCAATTTTAGAACGGCTGCCCGGCTCGCGGGCAATGCTTTTAATTTCCACCACGCCCGAGGCAACTTCCGGAGACTCAAGAGCAAAAAGTTTTTCCAAGAATTTCGGGTGCGTGCGCGAGAGGCGCAAGCTGATGCCGCGCGGAGTTTCTTCGACTTGATACAAATAAGCCTTGACTCGCTCGCCGCGGGCATATTGCTCGCCTGGGATTTGCTCCTCTTGCGGCAAGATACCGACCGTTCGGCCGAAATCGACGTAGATATTGCCCCGCTCTATTTTCTGAACGATGCCGCTGACAATGTCGCTCTGCTTGGCGCCGAATTCGCCGACAATCGACTCTCTTTCAGCTTCGCGAATGCGCTGAATGATAACTTGCTTGGCGGTCTGGGCGGCAATGCGGCCGTAATCTTCTTTGGATTCAAGCGGGAAGACAATTTCTTCACCCAACTCCACATCCTTTTTAATTTTCTTAGCATCTTCCAGCAGAATATGTTTCTCCGGATTAAAACGCACCCGCTCGTCCTCGTTTTCCTCGCCTGTCTCGCTTGATTCACTTGCCTTACTTAATTCACTTGCTTTACTTGCCTCGCTTGTCTTATCCCCTTCTTCTTCCACCATCCTCGCCGTTGTCTCGTCAACTACAACTTTAACCTGATAAAAATCAGTTTTTCCGGTTTCAATGTCAAACTTGGACCTGATAATCTGGTCTCTCTTGCCGTAATCCTTTTTATAAGCGGCGGCCAGGGCCTGCTCGATGGCCTCAAGAATTTTTTCTTTTGGAATTTTGCGCTCTTCTTCAAGCTGTTCAAGCGCAAGTCTCATTGTTTTCAAATCTAAACTCATGATTGATTTTAAAGGAGCGAAGCGACTATTAAAATCATCACCCTGTTAAATAATTTTGCTTTGCAAAATTAAAATTTGATAAATCAAATTTTATTTAACAGGGTTAAGAAAATATACTCGTTTCACTCGTTATTTTCTAAAAAAATTGGCCCGATTACTCGGACCTTCAAGATACCCCATTTTAATTCCTTGCATTAAAAAAGTCAAGAGAAATCGGACAATGGTCAGTCAAGGATAATCCTTGACTGAAAAAAATACCTACACCTGGTGTCGACACCAGGTGTAGGTATTCCCTCACTGTTGAAACTTAGTTTCAACAGTTTCAACTTTTCGCGTTATTCGCATGGTGTTTTCGCACTTTTTCGCATTACTTCTTCTTACTCTTTACCCCTTACTCTTTACCTTTTACCCTTTATTACCCCTTACTCTATCTCTAGATTTCCTCGAATTTTGGCGTGGTTGTGGTGGATGAAACAGAAGAGCAGGCGCCATCATCATTTATTGTTACACTTGCTGTGGCTGTTTTTTGGCCTTTTGAAGGATCAACATAGTTGCAAGTAAGAGAATAGCTGTATGTTCCCGGGGAGAGATTTGGTATCGCGGTTGATCCGGATTCCGGCCCGGGCAAAGCGTCAGGAATATTAGCTGACCAATTGCTTGTAGTACAATTTTCCGCATATTGCACATTCCAATTTAATGCTTCGCTAGTGCAGCTGTAAGAAAGAAGGACAATGGCGTCGGGAGGAGACAAGACCTGGACAGTATCGTCAGCATCACACGTGTTTCCTTGGTTGTCGTCACAGGCAATTGTGTAAGTTGTCGGTTGGGTTAAATAGTCATTTTCATTAAATGGAACTAAAACATCTTCTGACCCTGAAGGTGCAGTTGGCGTGTTCCAGTTTGTTGTCGAACATGTAGCATTAGCTGGTATTTGCCAAGTCAACTCGGTTTCCTTTAGTCCGAAAAATGGTATGTAGGTTGGGTCTGCCACTAATTCGCAACTAAACGGACCGCCCGGCCCACCGGGACCGCCCGGACCGGGTGGGTTGCAGTTTGGGCAAGGCGGCGGAGTGATACTTAGGTCAAGAGCCACCTTGTGATTACTATTGCTGCAATTGTTACCTTCTGTATAGTCCTCTTTGCAGTTAAAATCAATCCAACCAACGTTAATATCGCCCCAAGCGAATTTTTCAAATTCCTTATTTGGAAGATCGTATGTTACGCCGTAGAGAGTGCCGCTCGGGTCAGAGAGACTGATGCATCCGTCCCAGCCGCCGCTCTCTGGCGTGTTGCCGGCGAGCGCTCTGGCCCAGCCGGAAACTTCATTGGTTATCAGGTCTAATGTTGCATTTGGACTGCCACAAAAAGAAGTGTCGCCAGAATTGAAACTAATCCAGCCAATGTTTTCGCTCCAGGCATAACCTTGAAAGTCACCAGTTTGCTGGTAAACATCTACCCCAAAATCAACAGAACTTGGCGCCTCGGGGTTTTGACAGGAAAAACTAATCCAGCCGATTGTCTCGCTCCAAGCCCAGCCGGAAACATTGTGAAGTTGGCAGCCAGCTTGCGCTTCGGACTGCAAAGATGGCTGGTTCGAGATAGCCCAAACGCCGATAATGACAATCAAGGCGCCGATTATGACAAAATGTTTCTTTGAAAATCTCTTTAACATAATAAAAAATAGTTTATAAAGTAAATTAAGTAAATCAAGTGAATCAAGCTTACCTCGCTTAATTTACTTAATTTACTTGCCTCGCTTGCTTTACTGGCTTAAAGATTCCAAAATCGCCTTTCTTTCTTCCTCGCTTAGCGTCGGAGCATCTTTGCTTGATTTCTCCAGCTCTTCTAGGATGCTTTGGCGCTCTTTTTCGGAGAGGGGCGGAGTGTTCTCGGTCGATTCCGCAAGCTGCCTTAAAATTTCAGCTCTTTGTTCTGCAGTCAAGCCTGTACCAGCCGCGGGACCCGCGGCTTTCTTGGCCTGCCAATATCGTACGGCTGGAACGGCTAGGCCGACAACAATAATAATGCCTATGACAATGTAGAGAATGTTTTTCTTCATATCTGTTCTGTATGTTTATTTTATCACTTAATCTTCAAAAAAGATATCCACACACATTTAACGTGGCGTTTTTGGATATAATGGATTTTTAGACTATAATAATACATATGACATATATAAAAAAACTAATTTTAAGCCTATTTACCCCCACACCTTTCGTGGCATTGCGCTTTGCGCGTTTCGGCATTGCCGAAACCATGCCACGAAAGGTGTGGGGGTTTATTTTAACATTCATTTTTTTAGCGTTTCTCTTTAGTTTTAATTTTACCTTGGCTCAAGAAGAGAGAGAAACAACAGGAGAAACAGTAACAATAATAGAAGAAGAAACTACAACAACAGCTGCCGGAACTACCGATACCGAAAAAGGTTTTTTCCAAAGATTGACTGACAGAATTAATACCTACACAGGCTCACCGGGTACCACGGAACCTACCACCCCCTCGCCTAGAGAACCTAGACCAACAATCGTAACTACGACGCCTTTTGCCGGCAATTGCAGAACAAAGTACGAGGAATTAAGAAAATCAGCTAAAATATCAATAGATCAAATGAAAGCCCGGGCATGGCTTTTGTTATGTTTGAGAGGAAAAGCTCGTATTTAATAAATATAATCTACGAAATACGAAAAATTACGAAATTACGAACAATACAAATCCTTAATCCCTTTCGTACTTTCGTACAAAATTCGTAGTTCGTAACCATATGAATTCCATTAAAAATTTTAAGACCGGCCTATTTTTGGGAATTTTCTCCCTATTTTTCGCATTTTCCTTTGGTCAAGGCCTAGCCTTGACCAAGGTTGCTTTTGCTCAAGAGCCACCAACAGAGGCTGAAAAAGTCCAAACATTTTATTCAGAAAAGGATCTAAAACAATACAAAATCAGTTCTTTAAAAAGATTTTATCTCAATTTTCAGCTTAAATTCGCTCCAGGTCCGGCGACAAAACTCACATCCGCTTTCAAAATATGGGCTGACCGGCTTTACCGGCTTAATTCGGCCAAAGAAAAAGGCAAACTTGGAAGAATAAATAAGGCACTGGATAAATATCTAGGGGCAAACACTTCTTTTGAGAAGGCCTTGGGTCTCGCTCGGGCAACCTTAGAGGACATTGAAGTTGATAAAATCCTCGGAATTCAGGATATTATTGAAAAATACACGGGTTTCTCCGATGTGGCCATAAATGTGCTTGAAGGAGTGCGCATAATCTACGCGGAAGTGCCAGAACTCGCAAGTCAAGGCGAGGCCTTGACTGCGGCAAGGCGAGGCCTTGACGAAAATTTGAGAACTACGGAAAACTTAAATCGGGAGGCACAGAGGATTGCCAGCGATCCGCTTTACCGCGAATATGTCAAAGCTCTTAAATCCGGCCGCCTGACTCCGGCCCAAAAAAGTCTTCTGACATTGAACTTTTTCAAAGCTCAAAGGGAGAGGGCAGGCGTTGCGCAATAATATGCCCTAATATATAATTAATGTGTAATATCCAATATCCAATATCCATATCCTTAATCCTTAAAAAATAGTATGTCTCAAGAAGAAAAAAAACAAAAAAAATCTCTGGCAATAGACAAGGTCAAAGCGCCGCCAAAGGATAGTCCGCAGTACGACTATGTCGGCGTTTTGCTTGAGGCCCAGCAAAAAGATTTTAAAGTTTTCGGTGAAGTGCTTGGTTTAGTGTTGAACAAGGCAACTGTGGCGGAAAAAGAAATGGCCAGAATTGCTGTGGACACAACTATGATAAAAATGAGGGTAGGGAATATTGAGCAAGATTTAAAAAAAGTCAGCAAAAGAACCGACGCCACATTTGAAGAAGTTGGAAGCATGAAAGTTCAAATGTCTGAAATGAATGATAAACTTGACGATCATACCGGGCGTCTGGATCGAATCGAAGATAAACTTGGAATAAAGGAAATGGCGGGAGTATAATTATTAATGTATAATATCCTTATCCCTTTCGTACTTTTTTAATCTTTCGTATTTCGTAGAGACATCATGAACTTTATAACCAAAAACAAAAAGACTCTCACAATCCTCATCGGCCTTTTTGTTTTTGTCATTGTCGGCCTCGGTGTGACCTATGTTTTCGCAAATCCTGGCCCACCCGGCACTCCGCCAGCCTGTCCTTCTGGTTCACCCGGTTGTGACGCGCCGATTAATGTGGGTTCAGTAATGCAAACTAAGAGTGGTGTTTTTGAAGCTGGTGGGTTAAAAGCAACAGTTCTTGCAGACCCATTAAACGATTCTCTTATAGGTGGAAATAGTACATTGTGTGCCAATATTTCAGGTGGGGTAGTTATTTGCGGAGTACCTTATGTAGGTCCGTCATATTCTTTACCACCAAATCCTACATCAAGCCCGAATATCTTTACTACATTTGAAGTTGGGCAAAGCATACCAATAACATCATCAACTCTTACATTTAATCTGAGTCTTGGAAACAAAGCTGTAACGGCTGGGACATCAAAAACAACAACTATACCAGGAGCATCTCTTGGGTCTACTAGTTATACTACCGGCGCTTCATCGGGTACTATTCCGATAACAATTCCGCTTAATACAAAGATGTCTACATCATCTGGTAGTTATTCTGTTTCTGTGTCTGGGGGATTAAACGATCAAGGAGGACCAGTTACAGGGACAGCAACGAATTCAGTTTCTTGGTCTTACAGAAGATATTTATTAAAAATTGATGGCGGTGCCTTGACAAACTTAAAAGCTGACATTGCTAGTGGAAATAAATTAACGTACTCGGAATTGACTGCATATGGTGCCCTATTAGATCAGACCCTGGGCGGTGCCAAACAAATTGATTTTAGCACTACAACAAGTAATAATTACATAGTTTATTTATTCCCTTCAAGTCTAGGAGTTGGTATAAATATTTTTACATCAGGTTGTAACACTGATACAAACGTAGATTTTACCTCTGATCAGGGCATTATAACATTTGAAAACCAAAGTACCGGTACCGGATCTTATTATATTTATTGGTCACCTCAGATTTATTCAGGCAACGTGGATATGTGTCTTAAGTAAGCTTAATATAAGTATAAGTATATGAACAAATTTAGTAAGAATAATGTTTTAAAAAATATTATAAATATAAATAGTAGAAATATATTTATATTTACTTTAGTAATTTTTAGCTTTGTTTTTTTAATGCCTGCTAATAAAGTTAATGCACTTTCACCTGCATATGATGAACTTTATCCAATAGGTAATTATCCGCTTGTTGATTCGGTTTATCTCCGTGGCGGTTATCAGCAAGTAGCTACAAATTCCGACATGCTCGCCATAACCTGTGATCGCAGAAAGGCAGCGATGTTGGTTTATGTGGGGGCGACCGACAAAACTTACAGACTTTTTGGAGGCTCTAATTTGGGCTGTACTGACATTGCTACAAATACAAAAGATTCGGTAACAAATAGAATTTATGATCCTATTTCTGCTCCAAATGGTGTTTGGGAGGAAATTATACTTGGCGGTGGCGGGGCGCAGGCTGCTGGGCCTGATGGGGCGGTGCAGTTTGCCACACCGAATGTAAGCGGCGGTTTTGATCTTGCCGGCACTGCTAGTTTTCTCTGGAATGTTTTAGGAAATAACATATTACAGATAGGCGGTGACCCCCTTAACCCTGGCGGCGAATTGGTCGTTGAGGATGACGTGCTTTGGGGAGGAGCCCTCGATACCGGCGGCGAGACTTTTGAGCCGACCGGGGCCAATCAACCGCTTGCCAGCCGCGGCATGATCGGATACAGTTCATCCTTAGGCAAGTTCCGAGTTTCGGAAGACGGCGGCGATTATGTGGATCTCCTCGGGGAGGGGAGTAAGTGGGAGTATTACGGTCCAGGAGACAAAAATATTTATCAAAAAGATTATGGTGATGTGAAGTTGGCTAGAGATCCAGATGTTACAGGTGTTGTTACTGGTCCCTCTCTCATCTTTGAGGCTCCGTCTTCGGCATTTGTTAGCCCACAGATAATTGACACAGGCGGAGATTGTGCTGCCGGAAAAAGTGCTTCTGGATGTTTATCTGATTACAATACCGCCAATGGAACAAGTTATAGTTTTCCTTCTTTGGATAACCACCTCTCGTCTTACGGCTGTTTTCCATCGGATGTCGGCCAAACTTATTTTGATATTGTTTCAACAACTTGTGAGGATAAATCTGGTCTAAGTGCTTATTCAGCGGACATAAATGACTGGGGTACTAGTAATACTTCAGCCACTTCTTGTGGTTCCATTTCCTTAGCAAATCTAAACAGCACCAATGTTGGTGTTGGAACGAATACTAGTGGCACCCCTGATTATAATTATGTCCTAATCAAGAAAACTTACGAGGTTGTGAGCTGTGTCGCTTTGGGCACAACTTCTTACAGTGTCAGAAATAGCGACGGAGATCTGGAATTTAGAGTTCCGGGAATAAAAAGGGCGACCTTGACTCAAGCCGGCGATTTGGCAATCAGGGATAATGCTTTGCCGACAGATATCACCTCGTTGGGCGCGCCCGGCCTTTCCGGCACGGCCAAGCTTGATGTTGCTGGCCCAACTCTTCTCAATCAACTAGCCGTTTCAGCCGAGGCCTCCATCGGGAAACTGCTTCACTTCTTCGGTTTTGGTTCAGGTGACCCGAACTATCCGCCAGTACTTTCTCCATCAGATTCCGGAATAATTTATTTTGATAAGGGAAGCGCCACTCTCGGTGATGGGAAATTTAAAGTCTCCGAGGATGGCAGACCGTATGTTGATCTTATCCGTGCCGGCGGCTGGTCGCTTGACGGCGATGATCTGACCGGAACACCAAGCAGTCCAAATGAATTCATTGGCACAAAGAATGATTTTGACTTTGTTGTAAAGACCAACGATTTGGAAAGGATTAGGGTGAAGGGCAAGGGCGGACCCGGATCACTTGTCGGCGATCCGGTGGGGGTTGGGATTGGGACGAATAACCCAAGAACGCAGCTGGAAGTAAAACGTTCATTCAGTGTTGGTGATGATTTGAATGATCCCGGAATAAATGTTTTTTTAAACAATTACGGTCAAGGTCAAGCAGGATCTGTGCCGCCCCTCATAGTCAACGGACCTTACTCGGCGGATTATCTTCTTTCGGCACCAGTCGCGGCTTTCGGTTTTTAAGTTAATTTATATGAATCCCGCTAACTTTATAACTTAAATCTTTAATCTTAAATCTAAATCATGAAATACTTTAAATTGCCAAAAATTAATATGAAGCAAATTGGAACAGTGGCCGTCATCGTTGCCGTAATTTTGGTTTTCGGACGCTCTTCGCAGGCGGCGGTTGAAACACAAATGGGTCCCCTCCCGCCAATTGGTTTTTGTGGTGACGGTGTTTGTGAAAGAGGGGCGGAAACCTCTCTTGATTGTCCGGCGGATTGCGCAGAAGTGCAGAACGGCGGCGGAGGCGGCGGCGGCGGTTTCTTCGGGGGTATCGTCAATTTTTTTAAGAATATTTTTGGTCGCGGCGAACTAGGACCAGAGGGGCCGGGCGGCGGGTCAGAACTAGAACCAGTAGGATTAGGATCAGAGGGAGTAAACGGAGGAGAATTATTGGGAACAGAAGGAATCACCGGAGACATTGACGCAGCCGTTTTGAGCCGAAATAGCTTTTATCTAGGAACTGTTTTCAGGAGAATCAAATTAGGCTCGGCTTCTCAACTTACGCAGTTTGAGTTTGATGACGGTGGTGTAAAAAGGGCTGGTATGGCTCTTCAAGTTGCTGACTCTGGTGGTGTAAACACAAACATAGCTTGGAAAAATCCCCTGATTATTACTTCAGGTGGAAGTGGTACAAACGGCACTGTTGAAATTAGAGGGGAAATGACCGGCCCGGGCTTGCCTTGGAGGCGGGATATTGCCGGCGGCACTCCTTTAGGCGGCAATTCCAAGCCAGTTATATTATCCGGAAATATTAATGACTTCGTCGGCATCGGCACAAATACTCCCACTCAAACTCTCACAATAGGCGCAGACGGAGGCGACACGAGAAAAAGCAATTTTGCCGTCGAGATGCGGGAAATGTCTAAACCTTCTAGTACACTTCTCAACATAACTGGCACCGGCACATTTCAACAATCTTTTCGTGTTGCGGTTGCCGCACATGACACAGGTGGTGGATCAACAAAAGTATCAACCTCGTCCGAACGCTGTGATGCCGATAGTCCTAGTAAGGGCTGTGCGTTTGGTTGGTCTTTAATACCTGGTGCAGTGAAATACAGAGTCTTTGTTAAAAGATCAGCTTATAATACAGACAATATTGGTGTTACTTACGATTACTTTGATGTAAGGTCAACCTTTATTAGACTAGATAATACTGGTTTTTACCAAACTAGTAGTATTTCTGATATCGGTGGTACCTTAATAGTTTCTACTCCCGCAGGTAATTCCAACGCTGATGCCTATAATGGTTTAACCACCCCTAATGCCATAACTGGTGGTGCCATAGCCCAACAGGCCTACGTCAACAAAATTTCAGCCGGGGCGGGCAATTCATGGCTTACACTCGGAGACATTAGTAATGATAATAGCAACTCATTATTTCTAATATCTAATCAAGCAAACAGGGGTCTTGGTGCTATCCACAGGGTTGTAAAGGCACCGCTGGGAAGCGGGCCAAATGACGACGATCGATTTTTAGTGGTTCGCCGAACGGCTTCAGACGGACGTCTTCTAGATTGGACGATGCAGACAGTTGCAGGCCCAAGTGCTAATAGCCCGTCTCTTCTGTTTGATATAGCGGAAAGAAATTCTGCGGGGACCGCGATAAGCTCGAAAAGATCTCTCGAGCTACTCTTTAATGGGGACGCGAAACTTCAAAATCTTGGTCTTGCTGGCGGTGGGCAAGTTTGTGCAACCCCTGGTGAAGGTTTACTCTACATCTGTACTCAGGGTCCCGGTGGTCCTTCGGGGCCTGCGGTTAATGATACTTATTCTGGACTGTCATCTGGAAATTGCGGTTTGGGTAGCCCTGGTGTTAATAAAATTACTGTTTATGCAATTGGTGGTGGGGGAGGAGGAAAGGGTGGCCACGATGGGACTTCTGGCCAAGGCAACACAGGAGGCACGGGAGGCGCAGGAGGTCAAATACAAATAAAAACTATTGGAATAACTGGTTCTGGCGTAACCGCAGACTTTATGGTACCTAGTTTTAATAATCTTAATTGTGTGGCTGGCACTGGCGGCAAAGGAGGGGTTGGTGACCAAAATCAGTCGATATGGCCTTGGGGTCAGTTTGCAAATATAGTCGCGTATCTTAATTGTACATATTCCGGTACTAATATTACTGCTTGTAGTGTTAACGGAGTTAGTGGAACTGCTTCAATTGTAAAAGATGCAAATAATAATAATCTCTTTGCTAGTGGGGGTGGCGTAGGAGCAACAGGCACTCCCGGGCAAGGTCCCGGTGGTAATGGCGGTTATGGAGGATTGGGTACTAACGTGGGTGGTAGCAATAGGAATGGTGGTGGGGCAGGAGGCGGCGGTGGCGCGGCCTCAACAAGTCCTGGTACTAATAATGGAGATTCTGGTCAAAATGGGTGTAATAATTGTTCTTCTGGCACTGCGGGTGCTGCAGGAGGCACTAATACAATAATAGGATCATACTCTAGCACGGGGGGTACGGGTGGAAGAGGTGGTTCTAAAACTCAAAATGGTTGCACTGGTACCGTGGCTGGTAACGCCACTAATGCCAGTGGTTATGGCGCTGGTGGTGGTGGTGGTGGTGGTGGTAAAGAATCGAATGATAGTAATACTTGTGATGCAGACCGCGGAGGCCATGGTTCAAAAGGATCTGATGGTATCATACTCTTTGTTTGGTAAAACAAAAAGTTTTAATTAAGCAAGGACCGTCCTTGCTTAAAACTTAAAAATAAAAAAGCTCCTTTTAAAATTTAAAAGAAGCTATGCCGGATATTTTTCTATCTTCTCTTCCTCTTTCAGGGTCAATATTTGCCAGAACATATAAATAATATAAGTTCCGCCAAGGGCGATGGCAGTCCAAATCATTATTGATCCCTGATTTTCTTCCAGGAATTTTATCAAAAATTTTTTGGCTACGTCTATTATTGCCGCCATTTCACCCTTTCGGGCATAGAAGACCATGGCGGCAATCCCCGCAAAGCTCACCATCATGCTGAATCCAAGTAGAAGATTTTTTATTTTTTTTTCCATAAAAATAACAATTAGGTTCGTTTACTTTCTATCATAAATATTCTAATTTGTCAAGCAATGGCGAGACCAGTGACGTGGTAAAATAGGACCATGTCTAAAGGTAAAAAGTTAATAATTGGAAATTGGAAAATGAATCCAGCCTCGCTCGAGAAAGCACTTCGTCTTGCGAAGGAAATCAGTAAATACAGTAAATACAGTAGAGGGAAAACGGAGATAGTGATTTGCCCGCCTTTTGTTTTTCTTTCAGCGATAAGTAAAAAAATAAAAAAAGCAAAACTTGGAGCTCAAGATGTTCATTTTGAAACAAACAACACCGCTCAAACGGGCGAGATTTCGCCCCTCATGCTTAAAAATCTGGGCGTGAAATATGTCATTGTCGGCCACTCGGAAAGGCGGATGCTTGGCGAGACGAATGAAATAGTGCGAAAAAAAATAGGGGCATGCCTCAAGCATGCCATTACGCCGATTGTCTGTGTCGGAGAGAGCAAAAGGGACGAATCAGGAAATTATCTTTCTTTCGTAAGAACCCAATTGGAAGAGATTTTTTCGAGTATTCCAAAGACCGCGCTTCCAAAAATTTTAATAGCTTATGAGCCTATCTGGGCGATCGGCAAGTCTGCCATGCGGGAAGCGACTCCGGCCGAGTCGAATGAAATGGCCATATTTATCAAAAAGGTTTTAAGTGATCTGTATGACCCGAAAGCTGTAGGATCATTGCGTATTCTTTATGGCGGATCTGTAAATATCAAAAATGCGGGGGAATTCATGAAGGACGGAGGAGTTGACGGGCTCTTAGTTGGACGAGATAGTCTTGATCCAGATAATTTCAAGGAAATTATTAAATCAGTAAATTAAGTAAATTAAGTAAATTAAGTAAATTAAGTAAATTAAGTAAATTAAGTAAATTAAGGACCTAGCCCCTAGCAACTACCAATATGAAATCAATAAGGCAATTAAAAAATATTAAAGGTAAACGAGTTTTAGTGCGGGTGGACTTTAACGTGCCGATAAAAAACGGTAAAATTCTAGACACTTCTCGAATTGATAAGGCGATGCCTACTCTTAAGTATCTTATCAAAAAGGGCGCTAGATTAATTTTAATTTCGCACTTGGGTGAAAACGGGAAGCAGAGTTTGAAACCCGTTGCTGATTATTTAAAGAAGTTTATAAAAAAAGATATTACACTTTTGGAAAACATCAGACGCTTTTCGGGTGAAATGAAAAATGACTCTAAATTCGCGAAACAATTGGCCTCGCTCGGCGATTTGTATGTGAATGAGGCATTTTCTGTCTCGCACCGCGCGCACGCTTCAATTGTTGGCCCGCCTAAATATTTGCCGAGTTATGCCGGCTTGCAGCTTGAAAAAGAAATCAAGAATTTGAAAGCCGCGTTTAAGAGGCCTCAACACCCGTTTTTATTTATTTTAGGCGGAGCAAAGTTCAGCACAAAAATTCCTTTGATTAAAAAGTTTTTAGGCCGCGCTTCAATGGACGGTGCGCGGCATGATTCCGCTGAATCAGCCGATGCAGTTTTTGTAGGCGGGGCCTTGATGAATAATTTCTTCAAGGAAGCCGGTGTGGATATTGGCAAATCAGTTTATGAAAAGAAAAATTTTGGCCTTAAGAAATTAAGTAAGAATCCTAAAATTATTTTACCTCCCGATGTTATAGTCTACCAAAATTCTTTTGTGGACGTCGGGCCTTACTCTGTAAAATTACTCGAAGAATTAATTAAAAAATCCAAATTTATTTTGATGAATGGGCCACTGGGCAATTACGAGAAAGGGTTTGGCAAAGCGACGGAGAAAATTCTGAAGGCCATTATTAAAAGCCGCGCCAAAGTTATTATTGGCGGCGGCGACACTGTCAGTCTTCTGTCTAACCTAGAACCTAGAACCTATAACCTAAAACCTAATTTATTTGTCTCCACCGGCGGCGGGGCAATGCTTGAATTTTTGGAGAAAGGGACACTGCCGGGAATAGAGGCATTAAGGGTAAGGAGTAAAGAGTAAGGGGTAAGGCATTTTATCAAATGTCTTTTTTATGATATATTTGAAAAAATATGTCATTTTCAATCGGAAAAAAAGAATACCCCGACCCAAGCAAGGGAGAAGGAGAAAAAGTTCGTAAGGACTCGTTTTTCCCAATGGAAAGGAAATACACAGAGAAAGAAGGAGAAGAATCAGATGAATTTGGATCTATAAAAGAATACCCTCCCCCTCCGGAAAAAAAAGAAGGAGAGGGGGCTCGTGGAGGCTCGTTTTTTCCAATAATAAGGAAATACACAGGAGGAGCATTAGAGAAATTAGTTCTTATAAAAGAGGCTAAAAGATTAGATAAATTTTTTAAAACAAATCCTCAAGAAATCGCCGGCAAGAAAGCCCGCAGTATCAAAAGTTTTGCCTCTGCTCTTCGCGTGGGAGTTGGAACCAAGGGTGATGAGCGGAAAATAGTAGAAATGCTGTCATCTAAGGGCTTCGGAGGGCTTTCCAGTGAAAAGGGATTAACTTTTCTTAAAGAAAACTACTAGAGAGAAAGGTAAAAA
>Ga0209541_10002778_pt1 | contig 32779 bp, 33 predicted proteins | sample RifCSPlowO2_01_FD_184027 | JGI IMG/M metagenome (GOLD analysis project Ga0209541, IMG submission 184027) | Groundwater microbial communities from Rifle, Colorado - Rifle CSP2_plank lowO2_0.1 (SPAdes) (version 2) | ecosystem: Environmental > Aquatic > Deep subsurface > Groundwater | place...
ACTCCCAATCTTGCACAAAAACTCACTAAACCTTAGAGGAAACCACTAATTTGCCTAATTGTGAAGGTCTAATATAAGTACTGTAAGAAGCATCCCACTTGGCTTTCTCTTTTACAATGTCTTTAAATGAATCATTAAGTATTGAGTCGTTCTGCAAGGCAGTGTCATACTGCTGAAGCAAATAATTTATACAATGAACAGCTTCTGTAGGACCTAATCCTTCCCCAAGGCTAAAGGCGTCATATATCTGTTTGATCTGTGAATTTCCATATAATGCTTCCTGAAACTTTGACTTAACAAATCCCCCTTCAGATTGGATATAAATAGGAAGTTTATCAAGGTTCTTTTTGTTAAATTGTTCCCTTGTTAGTTTAGGGGTCAAATAAAACTTTTCTGCCACTACAGGGATGTTAAACGAATTCAGGGCAAATGAAGAAGCTACGTTTGACCTTGCTTTTTGGTATCTATCAACATTTTTTCCAATTATCAAAGGCATATCATCGCCTTCATTCATTGAACCAATAGTTTTCCAAATTTCACTATAATTTTTAAGATTTACAGGTTTGCTTATTGTTCTTCCAGTAATTAACAATAGTTTACTTCGTTCGGCAATTTCCAAATCTAAGGCGTCTTTGAAGTCTTCATAATATTGGGCTATATGCAAGTCTAGTACTATTTCTTGACCAGGATTAAGTATGGATTCACAGTCAGATTTTAATTTTTTAATTTGAGCTTTGGCTGTCGCAAAAGGAATTTCTAAAGGTACAAACTTACATTTGTTTTCTATGAAAACCTCAGCTGATTTTAGTGCAGAAACAGCATCAAGACTATACCACCCTTTCTCTCCATAATCACTTCGTTGCAGACAAACCACACATAGTCTATCTGAATTACCTGCATGCTTTAACATATTAAGGTTATGGGGAAGATGATCTTTTAACTCTAAATCCTTAAAAATAGGTATTTGACCTACAAAGATTTTTGCTTTAAATGGTTCTTTATTGTAGGCATTTACTCTCCTATCTTCTATATAAGAGACTCTATTAGTAATAGGGACTTGCCTCCCAATGAAAGATCCATTATCGGATTTCACCATTGGGATAACTTGCGAGGTATGTTTATCCTTCTTTTCAACATAGATTTTTTCAATTTTCATTTACAACCAACTCTTCTCTCCCCATCCTATTAAAGATTTGTTCTGGTCTAATTAATCTGTAGATACTTTTCCTTTTATCTTTTTGATTTGTTTCCGTGGAAATCCAACCCATCTTACGCAATCTCGAAAGAACAACCAATCCTATTTTTATATCATCCTCAATATTGTTAAGATACCAATAGAAAGTAAAAGTATTTTCTTTTTTCAAATACCAGATTCTTGAGTATCTTGCAATGATCCATGCGGGAGTCCTGGCATATTTTTCCTTTTGCATTTTTATATGATTAAATAGATTATATAACTTATTTATATATCTTTTGTTTTTGTGCAAGAAATCAAAACTTTTAAATACTTATTATCTAAGTTATATACTAAGAGGTGAAATAATGGTAAATGCTTTGCCGAAATGGGTCATGGTTCGCTACTCCAAACTATGGAATGAGTTCAAAGACAAGGAATTTACATTTGACAAGGCAGTCAAGGTCTTAAAAGATAAAGAAGCAGTTGTCAGTGTCTTTCTTTCTGACTTGAGAAAGGCTGGGTGGATTCAAGTAAACTTAAGCCAGAAGGATTTGAGGCAGAGAGTGTATAAACTAAAGTCTCCAGCGGAAGCTATTAAGGATATGAATAAATGACGCATGGGACAAGCACACCCGTAAAAGATAGTAAAAAGTTTAACAATAGAAAATAAATTACAAAATGGTGAAGAATCTAGTTCTAACAAAGTCAAAATATTTAATTGGATTGGAATGCCCTAAATACTTATGGACTTTATTTAACCAACAAGAAAAGATAAGAAAGCCTACTTTAGCAGAAGAATTCAAGTTTAAAGAAGGAGATAAAGTAGGGGAACTTGCAAAAAAAATATTTCCCCATGGAATAAATCTTCCAATAGACAATTATGATGAAAATATAAAGCATACTAAAAAAGCTTTAACTAAGAATAAACCATTATTTGAAGCAGGCATGCAATTTAAGAATTGTTTCTCAAGAGCAGATATCCTAGTCCCTGTGAAAGACCAGTGGGATATAATAGAAGTCAAGTCCGGGACTAAAGTAAAAGACATTAATATCCATGATGTATCTTTCCAGAAATTTGTTTATGAGTCCTGCGGGCTTAATATAAGGAAATGCTTTTTAATGCATCTTAATAAGGAATATAAAAAAAAGGGTCAATTGAATCTTGTGAAATTATTTGTAAAAGAAGATATAACTTCTGAAGTTGAAGAGGCAGGTAAAGATATTATAGAAAGCATCGAATTCATGTTTGGTATAATATCATCAAATAAAATACCAAAGCCAGGAATCTTGACTAAAAAGTTGTTTAAGGACGGGCATCACGATTGCCTGCTTGAAAAGTGCTTGGAACTGAATGAAAATCATGTTTTTTGCTTGTATAGGGGTGGCAAATTATCATGTGACTTATTTGAAAATGGGGTAGAAAACATAAGGGATATTCCGGAAGATATTAAATTAAATGACAAACAGGGAATCCAAAGAAATTGTGAAATTAAGGGAACGGTTCATATTGATAAAGATAAAATAAAACATTTTCTAAAGAAGTTACAGTATCCTATTTATTATCTTGATTTTGAAACTTTTAGCAATGCTATTCCAATGTTTGATGACTTGCATCCTTATTTCCAAGTTCCTTTCCAGTTTTCCATTCATGTATGCAGAGAAGAAGGCGCCGAATTGGAGCATTATGAATTTCTGTATGATAGAGAAGAGGATCCAAGAAAAGAATTTATCCTAGAATTAAAAAAGACTTTAGGCGATAAGGGAAGCGTAGTCGTATATAATCAAAGTTTTGAGATTACAAGGTTAAAGGAACTAGCTGAGCATTTTCCAGAGCATAAAAAATGGATTGACAGTGTGTTAGACAGGATTGTTGATTTGTTAATGCCATTTAGAAATTTTAGCTATTATAACCCTAAGCAACATGGAAGCGCTTCTATTAAAAAAGTCCTTCCAGCCTTGGCTGGAAAAAGTTATGAAGGAATGGAAATAAGTGATGGAGGTACTGCTTCTGTTGAATTCTTTAATATAACTTATAATATATGCTCTGAAGAACAGAAGAAAAAAATAAGGGGTAATTTATTAAAGTACTGTGAATTGGATACATTAGCTGAAGCAATGATTGTTGATAAGTTCAAGGAGCTGATTATGTGTTGGGAAATAGAATAAATCTCTTGAAAATGTAAAATCTTGGGTAAAAGGATTCGGAACAAAATATGGTTATCTAATTCTTATGTTTCTGATGACTTTATCCATTACTTTATCTAGATTATTGACAATCTCATGTTCCCATATCCTTATGACTTTCCAATTTTTTTGTTTTAAGTATTTATTTTGTCTCGTGTCCCTTAACATATTTTCCCTAATCTTTTTTGACCAATAAGCTTTATTCGACTTCGGTTTCTTATAACATCTTTTACATCCATGCCAAAAACAACCATCCACAAATATGCATGTCCTATTAGATACCATAACAATATCTGGCTTGAAATTCAATTCTTTGAACCTATGATTCAAACTGTAACGATAGCCCTTTCTGAACAGTTCTTTCCTAAACATCATCTCTGCTTTTGTATCTTTTCCCTTTATCCTAGACATAATTTTGCTCCTAATCTCTTTTGAGAACCTATCTGGCATAATATCTTCACGATCGCTATATTTATATATGTGTTTATCTTAATATCTGATCGACAAATATTTGTCGATCCAAAAAATGGGAAATAGATTCACTGTAGCGGATTTTTTTTGTGGCGGCGGAGGATTCTCTGAAGGATTCAAACTGGAGGGTTTTGATATAATCTTCGCCCTAGATAATTGGGCGCCAGCAAGGTTGACATTCAAATTGAATAACCCAAATACTAAAATAATCGGTCTGACGAATCATCTCGAGACGATGGGGAACATATTATCGATTGAGGTAGGCAAAATAGATGAGATTGTTGATGATACTGATGTGATTATAGGTTCCCCCCCCTGTGTATCATTCTCCTCATCTAATCGTGCTGGAAATGGGGATAAGGTCCTAGGGATAAAACTAATAGAGAAATTTTTGCAGATTGTGGCTGTGAAAAAACATAAGCCGAAATCCAGATTGAAATACTGGCTGATGGAAAATGTCCCTAACTCCAGAAGATATGTCAAGAGTGAATATAGATTTAAGGACCTAGGGTTGAATAATAAAATCCTCAAGAAGCTAGGTATAAAAAAGAAAGAAAAAAATATTGCATTGTCCATTGATTTATCCGATGACAATATCTATAATTCAGTGTACTTCGGAGTACCACAAAGGAGAGAGAGATTCATATGTGGTGAATTTCCCAAACCAAAAAAGATTACAGTAAAAATAGAGGAATGGGTGACCTTAGGGAAAATTCTGAATGCGTTGAGGAATAAAAAACCACATATCTATGACCCGAATTTTGGGCCAAGAGTCCCGAATAGAATAATATCTGATCATTATTATGATACAACCATCCCAAAAACCAGATGGGAAGAAGCAAAAATAAAAAAAACACAGGCAAGATATTATGGAAAAATGCATTTTCCTGAAGATGAGACACAACCAAGTAGGACAGTATTGGCTACGAGGTCCGTACTATCCAGAGAGTCAATGATTTTTTCCAATGGGATCCCTGGGCATTGCAGAGCACCTACAATAAGAGAAGTAGCATGTCTGATGTCCTTTCCGATAACATATCAGTTCCAAGCGAAAAACGAAGCTATAAAACATAGGTTAGTCGGGAATGCAGTATGCCCAAAACTTGCTGCTTCATTCGCAAGGGCAATATTAGAAAAAGAGGGGAGGCCAATAATCAAAAAGTATAGAATTTACTCTCCAAACTTGGATGAACTTGCTGTCAATCTAAGGAAAAATCCCCCATCGGAGAAGATGGCTAGAGATAAGCACTCATTATCGAATTTCTCCGAGATTGTCCCTGATTTGAAATATAAAAATTTCAGGGTAGAGATGGATAACAATTACCCTAAGACTAAAGGGGGGGAAGTCGAATGGCGTGCATCTATCCATCATGCAACCGGCAAGAATGATATGAAAAAGGCTGTACCAAAAGAAAAAGAAATCTTAAATATTCTAAAACAATTTAAGGACCCACATAGGATGGATGGATTCATAAGGGAAGTCAAAAAGACATTTGATAACAACATCCCTACTGCATTATCGTTCCAGGAACAACATTGCAAAGCATTGCATGATAAGAGATATCTTACGCCAAGACAATCTCTAATAAAAGTAAAGGATGTCGTTGATAAATTCTTTCCTGATAAAGAATTCAGGGAATCTTATTTGTCTAACATAAGGGATTTCAAAACACATAAAAAATATATGATTTTTGATAGGGGGGAACCACCACAAAATCAGATACCTTTAAGAATATTATGCGCTTTATATGTGACCTGTTACATTAGCAAATTGACTAGAAGCTAGAATTTTTCTTTAATTTTCTTTAATGAATCTAATATTTCTTCTTCTATATGTTTAAGGACATCTCCAGAATCCCCACTATTTATTCGCTTCAACAAAATTTCAAAGCCACCATTTGCATATTGTTCTGCTATGTTCTTAATTTCAGTTATTTCTGACAAGATTGAAAGCCCGTGATCTTTAACAGCTATCGCTGTCATAATCCAAATATCCCTATCCTCAAATCCCTTTAAATTTACTACTGGATATTTCTTCTTCATTTTTCTTGGACGAGATGCATTATAACCTAAAGCCAATGCCATCATGAAAATATCTGCGTTGTCAAATTCTTCGAATATGCTTCCCTTCTCTTTTAGCTTATTATATTCTGCCTGATATTCCTTCTCTATATTCAAGTTACGTCCAAACTTTTCTTTAAGCAATGCCATTCTCAATCCTAGATGAACCTGTATCTTTGTCTAACATTATGCTGAACTCAGCTCCGACTCTCGACCTAATCTTATCCTTGAATTCATCATCATATTCAGTATCAGTTACCAACATGACGACTTGGGTATTCTTTAGATATTCTGGAAGGTTCTTTGCAATGTTCTCCCTAGGCTGGCCGGATATCCTTCCAAGAGGAGTGTCTATTATGACAGGTATATTGAATCCAGAAACTTTCTTTAGGGCTGCCATGAAAGATAAGGCCAAGATCTGTCTCTGTCCGCTTGACAATGTATTTAAGCATTCTGCGTCATATTGGTTAAAAATAGATATTGTATACTTATCATCAATCTTTATCTTTTTGAAATTAGACTTATTCCATATTAATGAGAAAAAATATTCTTCTGTGAACTTCTCTGTTTGCATTCTGACATCCTCTACTATATTATCATGCACCTCTTTCAATAACTGTATAGATTCATCATAGAAATCTACCTCTTTCTTTAAAGATTTATTTTTCTCTTGCTTTTCAAACAAATCTTTTTGCTCTCTTTCTCTTATGGACTTCCTACCTCTAACATGTTGCAGTGATTGTTCATATGCCCCTAATTGGCTCATCTGTTTCTGTATAGCACCCCATAGCATCGATCTCTCTTCTTCTTTCTTTGCTATTTCCTCTATATCTACCCCTCGCAGTTTTATTTCTATCTCTTCTAAGTCTTCACTTATCTTTTTCTCTTTCATATTATTATCATTTATAGATTTATGTATGTCTTCTAAATCTTCCTTGAACCTGTTGATTGTACGAATTGAGTTGGCCAGTTCACTACGTCCTTCTTGCCATAAATCTGCATTCTCGCCGTAATTCATAGATACGTTGTCATATAACTTATTGATTAATTCTTTCTCATGTTTGCCTATTTCATTGCCACATATGCATTTTCCCTTCTTCAATAATTTCTTCAGGAAATCTGGTTTTATGTCTGGAGGAATCTTTCCTTCTTCTGTAAGCTTATCTATCCTATATACAAGGCTGTTGCAAACATCGCATAAGAATGATAGAGGGGCATATTTTATTATTAATCCGGCTTCCTTCTTGTGAAGCCTTAGTATCGCTGAGTCTATCTCTTTTGATTGTAATATCAAACTCTCTCTTCGTCTTTGCATTTCTCGGGCCAATGGAAGAGAATGTTCTTTTAGGAACTTATCAATAGATGCTACCTTATCATTTGCTCCGCTTACTTCCTTTTGAGATTTTGTTATGTCGGATTCCAAGGTTTTAATAGATTCCTCAAATGCGCTTATCTCGCCCTCTATAGAAGTCGATTCTGGAGATAGGTCTTTGCTGGTTCTCATTACTTCTCTCATTACAGCTTCCAAGCGATTTCCTGTTAGTTCTAAGAGGCCTATTTGTGACACATTAATTACCGCCGTTTGTATATTTTGTCCAGTGCCTTGTTTGAAGAAATTGTCTAGTTTTTCACCATCGAAAAAGAAGAAGTCCTTGACTTCTTTGGGTAAAATATTATTCATAGCTATCAATGTATTTGGCAAATTGTTCATACCACCAGGCCCCCTTTTAAAAATTTCAAAATTCTTTTGTATTTGTATTGCATGACCTTCGTCATCTTTTTTAAATGTCGCTTGTCTCTTTAGAATTATCTCTGGCATCTTTTCTCCTAGTACGACTTCCACTGAAACAATTGCAGTCTTACCCACAGAAATGCTTTCTAGCATATGCTCATTCAAAATACCTTGCCTTTTTTCATTCTTGCTCTGCATAAATGGAGAGCCTTCCTCACCGTAAAAGCACCACACAACTGAACTGAGAAAGTTAGTCTTTCCTGAACCGTTAGATCCCAACACAATAACAAAATTTTTAGTGTCGGATTCTGGAAAATCAATCTTTTGATGGCCTTCGTATTGACGGAAGTTACTCACCTCAACAGATATGAATCTCATTCAGGAACACCTTTCTTATTAATGAATTTATTAGAAATCCTTCTATACTCGTTAGTATATCTTTGTATTAAACCAGGGGCTGTAGGATAATTATCTCTCTCAAATCTTATTATTTCCTTCAAGAATTCTTTTAAGGCTTTATCTTTGTTAGAACTGTCTATTTTTTCTATTATCAGCTTGTTTACTTCTATAAGATTCATCAAAACACCTCAAAACAATTTATAATCATCCATTATCTTTATTATAAATGTTACGGATTCTATTGGATTCAATGAAGAGTTAGAGAACTCTTTATACCTAATCAGTTCTTTCTTGATTATGTTCTTTTCTGTATCGGTCAATTGTATCTGCTGCGGATTCAATTGAGGCATAACAAGAATATCATAGATTTCTGCTTTACTTTTACCTTCATATCTTCTTAGTATTCTCCCCCTTCTTTGAATATATTCTTTTGGGTTTCCTGAACTAGCTAATATTATTGCAATCTTTGTCGATGGGACATCAACACCCTCATCAAGGCATCTCATTGCGACTAGGGCCTGATATGATCCATCTGCAAAAAGCTTAAGGATTCTTAGCCTCTCTTCATTAGACTCTTTAGAGGTAAATCTATGGTAAATTATATTCTTTGATTCTAATATCCCTTGTATAATAGTTATTTGTTTAGGAGAACAATAAATTAGACACCTTTCTACTTTTTTCATATTATCTAGTATCTCCTTAAACTTAGGTATTTTGTTTCTAGCGTTCGTTATTATCTTCCGCCTTTTTATAAGTAACATTTCTATTCGTTCATTATCTTTATTGGTTTTTGATTGTTGTATAGCTATCTGACGACCTATGTCCAGATATTCTTGTAGCTCATCGCTATCTAACTCTACGAAAGAAGGATGGTATTCATAAGGCGTCAATTTGTTTGCTGCAATTGCGTCATCCAAGGAGAATTCGAAAACTACCTTATGGAAATAGGATATTATTTTTTTTGTCCCTTCATCATCAAGCCATCTGCTGGGCGTAGCGCTTAGACCAAGTCTATATTTATATGCATCTCTTAGGCCCACAACTCTCTTTTTTGAGCCAGCCGCATGAACTTCGTCTGCAACAATCATCATGGGAGATTTAGATTTATCTATCATATCTAGGAATATTCTTGATGAAAATGTGTCATAAGTGGTAATTATAATTAACTTCTTATCAAAACCTATATTTATATCTATAATCTTGTTTGCTAACTGATCTTTCCATAATCTACTGCTCTTGAAGGCCTTCTCCGAATACATATTGCATTCTTGCAATTCCTTCTCCCATTGGTTGACAAGGTGTTGATAAGGGCAGACTATAACTGTGATGATTCTATCTTCAGACTCGTACAATTTCTTTATGCAATTTATTGCAGTGAAAGTCTTCCCAGTGCCGGTAGCCATTTCCAGTATACCCTTGCATCCATTATCAAACCAGTGCTTCAATGCTTCTTCTTGGTGAGGTTCCATAATCTTCTTCTTTTTATAGGAGATTCTATTCTTTTTTAAGAATTCAGTCAATGTATGTAGCTCGCGAGCAGATTTTGGAGCAATCATTATTAAGTTCTTCCTGACCGCTTCTGGAAGTTCTATAACTTTAGTTCTTTGAGCCAAGCCATTCCAGAACCTATCAAATCTATTTATATCGGTTTCTAGATAAGTAGTTTCATCAGGCTTCCAGCTGCGGAACACTTTAAATTCTTCTATATTCAAAAGCCAACCTCCTGCAGATTCGTTATCCGATCCGCTGAAAGAGATTTTATTTCCAGAATCATCTTCTAAGATACCTATTTTCTGATGAAATATCCCATCTCTTGATTCATCCACAATTGCAACTTTGATTTCCAGCTGCCTGTTTGCTATCATCCAAGACAGCATCCTCACATGGTTCTCCATTAGTTCATTTTCAAAAGATTGGAGACTATCCAGCATCATCTTACCTACTATCTCCTCCGGATGGGTCATTCCTTCCTGCATGGCTTTGAAGTCATCTTCCCTCAATGCCACATTTAAGATAAGCTGCATACGGCCTTGTGAATGAAGAAATTTAGCAAGCCCAGAGGCTGCAAGCGCAAATGATGTTGACGAAAAAAATCCTGCAATCCGCCTATACATTATAGAGACCGACAATGATGGGATATAGAAATCCCTCAATAAATCATCTTCATCGGAGTCATAAGACTTTTTTAAAGGGATTGTCCTAAGTGATTCCATCTTAGTATTTAGATTAGAGGATTAGTGATAATCTAAACTAATCTTTGTCTATTGTTTTGAATTGACTGCCTTTGTTTTAACATAAATATCTGTTTTTGAGCATAATTTTATAGTCTTACATGTAGTTTAAATATATTTGTAATATATTTTCGTGGCTTCTAGATGAATTGATGTCGTTTCCATTGTCTCTTGTCTCATCTTTCTATTTAAGTGCTTCATTAAGTTGAAATATGATATGCTCTTATGAGGACAATCTCGATATGACCTAATATCCCTATGTCTGCAAATCTTGCACTTCTTCTTTACATATTCTACTTCGGCATTAATCATAGAATTATCAAAAGCAGCCCATTTAGTCCTAATATAATAGTTTCTAGAACTAACGATTTGCTTTCACCTCTTTTTCTGGTAATAGAATGTAAACAACCTTATTTATTAAATCTTTGGGAAGATATATCCTCCCGCTTTTTTTGTCTTTGCTGGACGCCTCAACCCTTCTTGTAAAGTACTTCTTGAATTTAATATTATCAAAAGTAATAGCCCCACTGAAATCTCCATCTATTTCTTTCATAGCTACTAGTAGCTACTAATAGCTACTTAAAACTTTCGCTTTCATATCCTAGAGAAACATTTATATACTTAGTGTATCGCTTATTATCTAAGTAAATAGCTTTAAGATGGAAGAAAACAAAGAGTTAAAGGTTGAGGAGAAAATCAGGAAGTTGTATAGTCAGCAATGGCATGAATATAATGAAGCTCAGACAAAAGAGAAAATAATATCACAAAGGCTGCTGCTGGAACTGCTTGAAAATATTGAAGAGCCTAAACAAAGAACTGGGAGACCAGGCACCCCGCTGAAAGAGAAAATATTCTGCATGTTCCTCTATTCTTATGGCGGATTTAGTTCCAGAAGAACAATCTCAGATTTTGAGATCTCAAGACAAAGAGGCTTGATTTCAAGGACCTTTCACTTTAACACACTAATGAATTTTTACAATGACCCTAAACTAACGCCTATTGTTTCACAGCTGATCGAGATTACTTCCCTGCCTTTGAGAATGTTTGAGAAGGATTTTACAGTAGACTCTAGTGGTTTTAGTTGCCCTAGATTTGAGAGATGGTTCAATATCAGGACACAAAAAGAATCGCTTAAAAGGCACTGGAAGAAAGCAAACGTAATGTCAGGAACCAGGACTAATACTATCACATCATTAAGTATCACTGATGGTACTTCCGGAGATTCTCCAGAATTTATTCCCTTGGTAAAGAAGACTGCTAAGTTCTTTGATATGCAGGAAGTTTCAGCCGATAAGGCTTATTCCGCTAGAGAAAATCTTAGGGCTGTGGCAAGATTAGGGGCAATTCCTTTCATTCCTTTCAGGAGCAATTCAACAATGCATCCGAAAGGCTATCAAATATGGAAGACTATGTGGCTTTTCTTTTACCAAAACCAAGAAGAATTCATGGAACATTATCATAAAAGAAGTAATGCCGAAACTCTCTTTAGCATGATCAAAAGGAAATTTGGCAATAATCTCAGAACCAAGAAGGATAAAAGCCAAGTAAATGAAATCTTAATGAAATGCCTCTGCCATAATTTATCTGTTCTAGTCCATGAAAGCTTTGAGCTAGGCATAGAGATTGATTTTAAAAATTGTGCAGAACTTTATCTTGCACAAAAAGAGGTCTAGTTATTATGCAAAGCCCTAATAATAGTAAAGCTTTTAAACCATTATTTACCCATATTTCTTGTAGGTAGGTGCCCAACTTACGGATCTTAGATCTGAGGAAAGTCCACCCACTCGAAGCTTTATAAGCGGAATCGGTTGCTTATCGCAAGGTAAGTCTCAGAAATGGGAGGCAACCGCTCAGAAACGAAACAGCCTTTTAAAGCTATGATGTTGCGAAGTCTTTCGCGAGAGAGATGAGTTAACCAGCTGAGTATTTTAAAAGGAAGTGGTGAAACGGCGAGTCCCTACCAGTGCAAGTCTATTAAAGACGCTTAGTAGAATGTTGGGATGGTTTTTCCTAATACGAAAACCAACAGAAGGTGGCTTATAGCCTACCTACATTTTTAAACTTAAATGACACCAAATAGAGTTAATTATTACATCAACTCGGACTTAGATAAATTATGGGATCATGTTTTAAATAGTACTTATAATGCAGATTCTGAAAGATTTTGTAGAATATACCTTGCACCATTTTTATGTGATCGTTCACCATACTTTAGAACACTTTTAACTCCTAAAGCAGAACAATTTCTAATAAAACATCAAGCATCTGCAACACAAGATTTAGTAAAACTACTGCATTCACTGATGAAATCAAAAAATCCTACATCAATAGATTTCAAGACATAAATCAAAATCTTTTTAAATAAATCCCCATTCTAAGAAATTATGGCTGATCAAAAAATTACAATGCCTTCGGGCATGGGGGGAATTGTCAGATATTCTGATGAAACTAAAAGCAAGGTATTATTTAGTCCCAAATTAGTAATTGTCTTCATCGTGGTCATAATTGCACTCGAAATAATTCTTCACTATGCTTTATGATGCCTGGCATGAATCCTCGGAAAATGCAGCAAATGATGAAACAGCTTGGTATTCAACAAAAGACTATTGAAGCTAAGCAAGTAATTATCAGATGTTCTGACAAAGATTTGGTATTTAATAGTCCTGAAGTATCTTTAATAAATATGATGGGGCAAGACACTTTTCAAATTATTGGTGAGTACACAGAAAAACCCCTATCAAAATACTCAGAAGAAGATATTAAATTAGTTGTAGATGAAACTAAATGTACTAAAGAAGAAGCAGAAAAAGCCTTAATTAAGACAAATGGTGATATTGCAGAGGCAATTATATTAATAAATCATCAAAAATAGGTTTTTTCATTGTTTTGATATTAGTAATATTTAAAAATATCAATCTACTTTTATTTTTATGGAGAAATATGAGATCTTGATAAAAGAGGCTAAGCAATATATAAACACAGCTGATCATCTTTGCTATGTAACTTTCCCAAATGTAAATGATAACAAAATAATACTTGCCATAGCTGAAAACATTTATGTAGCTATGGTTAGTGCTATGGAGTCCTTGCTATTATATGAAAAAGAATTCAAAAGGATTTATACTCTTCCAGAAGCTTTTGATCTCAAATTTGACTTATTTAAATCAACAATTTCAAAAAGATATAATTTAGACAGAAATTTTGTTTTCACCATGGATGAGTTAAGAAGACTACTTCAATTGCATAAAAGATCACAAATGGAGTTTAATAGAAAAGGAAGTTATATTATACTAGCAGATGATTTTAAATTAAAATCAATTAATATTGGTAAAATAAAACAATATCTGGAATATGCAAAACCATTTGTTAGTAACGTTGATGTAATTTTAAGAAAAAGTTATAAGATTAAATGATGGTAATGATTGAAGAGGGTAATAAGGCATTAGAAGAAATCAAACGAGCAGATCATTTAGTCCATGTTACCTTAAAATATACTAGAACTGCTGATGTAATTAGAAATATTCTTGATCGTTTAATTAATGCCTTTGAATCTACATTCTTGGAGTATTTACGATATCTTAAAGAAAAAGGTGAAATAAAGCAGGTCCCAGATACAGTTAAAGCAAGATTAGAGCTATTTAAATTAAAATTTAAAGGCAAAATTAAAAATTTTATTGATATATATATACTTATTAAAAAAATTTACGCAGCTGATTATGGTAAGAAAGAAGAATTTAGAAAGCATGTTACTTTAATTGCACATCTTAGAAAAAAAGATGTTAATGTTGACATAGTATTAATTACCAATTTTTACTTTAAAACGCGAGAGTTTTTTATCCTTGTGCATGAAGAAATGAGAAAATGACAAGATATATATTAATTGCATCTGGCAAAGGAGGCACAGGAAAAACCTCCTGCTCAATTAATTTAGCAGCCGCTTTTACTTATTTTAATAAAGATGTTATATTGGTTGATGCCAATATTTATAATCCAAATCTCTCTATTAATCTAGGTATAATTAACCCCATTAAAAATATGCAAGAAGTTCTACTTGGAAAATATCATATTTTAGAAGCAATCCATAATCACTCAAGTCGAATGAGAATAGTCCCGCTTTCCATTTCTTCAAGTTACATAACAAAAATGGATTTGAGTAATTTTAAAAGAGTATTATATGGTATTGATGGTCTAGCTGATTTTGTTTTTATTGATGGAACCTCTGGTAATAATATTGATACAATTCATCTAATAAATGCAGTTAATGAAATAATAATTATTACTAATCCAGACACTGCATCATTAACCGATGCTATGAAAACTATAAGATTGGCAAATTATTACAAGAAACCTGTCCGAGGAATAATCTTAAACAAGACTACACCTAATGATTTTTACACAAGCCAAGATGTTGAAAATCTGATGAAAACAGAAGTTTTGGGTTCTATTGAATTAAATCATTTAATACCAATGGCTAATCATTACAAAGATAGTATTCTTAATTTATATCCTCTTGATAGATCTAGCTTAGGATTTAAAAAAATAGCTTCAGATCTTTTAAATGAATATTTTGAGTTTAAAGTAGAAAATAAGGGATTTTTTTCAAGGTTTGTTAAATTAAAGTAAATTCTTTTTATCTATCAATTTTTCCAATAATTCCTAGACCTACTCCATTTCCAAGTGTAATCTTTAAACCCAGACTTTTACTAAACAAAAAATATAACGAATTATTCCTCCCAGGTCTGGAATCCAAACTTGAAATCAATGCCGCATCCTTTCCACAATATCCAATATCATATTTCATACCCTCATTTACAAAATATTCACCAGCTATATAAAATCCTTTATAATTTTTAAATAAATTAACAAAGCTTGTTTCAGCTAAGAAATCTCTTTGACTTTCGGGAATTCTTGGGTCCACTAATTCTCTAGATCTCAAAAATGGGTAAGTATTATCTGTACGCCGCTCTAGCATACCAATATAAATACTGTCTCTATTATGGCTATACTGCGCAAATGCTTGCATTCCATCATTGTTAATATCTTCAACAAGACACCTAGTGGCAAAATCCATATCTTGGTTTACCAATCCTATTACTCCAAGTTTTATTTTTTTATATTTCTTAGTATCCAAATTGATCAAGAAATGAAGATTATTAGAACCTTTAAAGCCCTCATTGAAATTTCTTGAATGTGAACTAAAATCCCTAACAAGTATCTCATTATTTCTTTCAGAAGTAATTTCTCTACCACTTAAAGAATAATTTTGAAGATCACGATCACTAATCGCATGTGTTTCATATATCAACTCCATATTATAACTAGCATTTTTATATGAAAGAGATGGAAAATAATTAATTGCTGCACTTTTCAGAGATTGACTTTTCTCTTCTCCTTCATTAACTTGAATTACAGCCGTTTCTATATATTCTTCTAAATTCTCCGGATTTAACATAGATATTCTCTTAGTTGAGCTGCTATCTAAATCCTCAGATTTTAAATTTGACATACTAGCTTTATTGTATGTAATACCTAATCCGATTGATTCATCAGAATTAAGTGAGTAAAATAAATCAATTCCCATTGAATAAAAAGTATTTTTCAAAGTGTGATCTGAATTTTTAAAATCAACATCCAAAGTTTGAATTCTTAAGTCATCTCTATAATCTAATTGATTTGATGTACTTAGCAAACCACTTTCATTATTTTTTAAACTATTATTACCCAAAAAAGAAATCTTACTTTTTATCTTATCTGTAATTTTAAAATCTTCTCTGAGTAAAAAAAATGCATCATAATTGTGCAAAACCGAATATGCCTCATCTCTAGTCGTACCTAATGAACCTCTTCCTTCAAGTTTAAATAATATACTATCTTCAGCTTTTGCAACATTAACAATCCCCATCAAAGATGCAACTAAAATAGAAATTAACCCCTTTTTAATCATATAATTAAAAAGTAAGCTCTCTTTTAAAATTATCTACAGAAACCTTTATAGTCAACAAATCCTAAATACTGAATTTTCTAATTTATGAATTTTCCGAGATACTTTGCTCAATATGATCGCGTAATTTTTTCTTTTCTTTCTTCTTTTTAATTTTTAAATAACTATAAATACCTACACTTCCTAGACTTATGCCAAAGACAGCCGGAATTGGGCCATAATCTTGTCTAATAGGTAAATTATTATCATTAAACCTATCTGCATATTGATTTTCAATTCCATAATGAGCAGCTATTTTTCTCGCATATGGTCTATCTGCTTCTATTAATACTTTCACAATATCATGCTTAGCAGTTAGTGCACTTTCTTCTGTTAATGCCCTACTCATATTTGGGCTATTAAGATGATTATAAAGCATTATATCACTTCTTTGCTGATTAATAAATCCAATCATTGAATGTTTTCCATATCCTCTGTTTAGAACATCAGGAATCAAACTTTCCAAGTAACCACAAAGATAGAAAAGCCCTAGACCTTTATCTAAATCCTGAGTTGAAGACATAAAACTATAATGAAGATTAAAACTTATATCTGTTTTTGGTTTTCCTTTTCCAACTATATGCTCAAGTTCAATTTTATCATCATGAGTTATTCTAACAAGTACATCTCCTAATTTCTCTTTTTTTGTATCTATCTGGCCATTACCATCAAGATCTAAATAATAGCTGTATAGAACATCTCTACCATATCTGAATATAAAATCCTTAATATTTATCTTAGCTAACGATCCAAATTTATCTTTGATAAGATATCCACCATTGTTTACCTTATCAAAAGGATAAATAACATCGGGTTCATTTCCAAAGTGCAGCTTATCCAAAAATATTACTCTTCCTGGAATTAAATTCCAATAATTTTTTACAACAAGTAAATTCCCAACCTCTCTTTCTAAGCCAATTCTATTTTTCAATCTTTGGCCTAATGTAGGTTCATATCCCAAATAAATAAAACTACCTTGTGGCATCAAGTCAATTATTCCGCTTTCAAATGTAGAATAAATATTTTTTCTAGGTATTTGCCTTTCAATATTTATCGCTTCTCTAATAAGTTTTTCTCTCTCTTTTGCTGAAACTAGTTGCCCACTGTTAAACAATCTAACTTTTTGAGTAAATTGATTTTTAAGATCTTCTGATTTAAGATCAGTTAGATATTCCTCAAGTGTAGTCCCAGCCCTAAACTCTCTCCCCCACAACCAGCCAACTAAAAAAGTTCTTTTATCAGTTAAACAATTTTGAACTTCTCTTTTTCCATCTTCGTGTTCAATTACAGTAACTCCAATCTCTTTACTTCCCCTCTCTGGAACAAATTCATCGAGAATATATTTTTGCGGCGATTTATGCCCATCTGCAAGAAAAATTTCTCCAAGCTCTTCCTTAAAGGTTATGCTCCCAGCAATATTTAGACCTGATTGAACTTTTTCAGGACGCATAGCTGCTGAAGCTACTCTTTCATTCTTAGGATTTTCTAAAATAAATTTTTCAATTGCATCTTCTTGTTCTCTAGTCATTTCACAATAATTAGTTCCAGCAATACTCCTGTCTGCTCTTCCACCCTCTCTTACAGTTGTTTCTGATCGAATATTAACTTGCTTAACTCCTTTTTCTTCAAATGATCCTGATACTTTAATATTTTCATCTACGCTGTAAATAATATTTCTCTCTGGGTAATCTTGCCTTTTCAAATAATAGTCCGAAGCTAAATAAGCTAATGGGATTCCCCCAACTATTGATATTGGAATGCCATACACCAAGCATTTTTTAACAAGCCTTTGAAATTTAGATTTTTGTTTCTTGGTTGTAATAGATTCTCTAACTTGGTCAAACCTAGTTTCAAGATCTTTTTTTGCCATCTTAATATTTGTCGTACCTCTCTCTTAGCTGCTTCTTTCTCAATTCTCTTTCTTTTCTTGTTTCTTGTTTTCTCCTCTGCATTTCTAAAGTTATTTCATTTTTTACATCTCTTAATCCTTTAGCAACGCCATAAGCTATAGTTGTAGTTGCTCCTACAATAGTTCCAGTTACACTTCCAGTTTTTACTTTTGGTCCATTGGAACCTTCAATACCATCAATTTCTCCAACATCAATCTCATCAGTTTTAGGAGTTTCAATTAATTCTGTAGATGTATAATTTCTTACAATTTCTAGAAGTTTTCCATCCTGTGTCAATTCAGTTTTAAGTTCATCCAAAATCTTTTCCTCTTTGGATTTAAAGAAGGCATCATATCCATGTAATAATACCCTACCTGTTAAGAAACCTAACCACATAGATGGTGCTTGATACAAACTTTCTCCAAAAGCAGCTACTCCATTTCCTCTTCCCCAAGCAATCTGAGAAACTATTACTGCTGAATCAACAACAAATTCTAAACCAAAAGCCACTCCAAGTTTTTCTCTAGGCTTTAAGTTATTAATTCTTTCACTATCCTTAAAATTTGAAAAGTATCTATTCCATGAACTTTTATTATCAGCTCTATTATAATTTATGCTATTAAAAATCTTTCTAGTCCTAAAAATAGTCTCTCTATATTCCTTAGTGTTTCTCTCTTGGTCCTTATTGGGTAATGATTCAATATATGCAATTTGTTTTAAATCTGTAACTTCTTGCATTTTCTGTGAGATCCTTTCTTCCTCAAATCTTTTAGAATTTTTAGAAAACATTCTGTCTGAAATTGATAAACTTATTCCAGTTGCATAGTGTGCTAAAGCTTCTTCATAAATTCTCATCTGTATCATCTCCCGCCTTATATTGCAATAATTTATGAGCAATATATCTCTTCCTTTCTTTTGAATACTTTGAAAAATCAGTAATTAGTTTCTTTTTATTGGATTCATACAATCTGATATAATCTGTTGGGTCTAATTCAGCTAATAAATGATTAATTATTTCTTTTTTCCTAGATCCAGTTGCAAGTTTTAATTTTGCCTCGTCACTACTTGACTCAATTAATCTTGAGAAATCAACATCAAGTTGATTATTTGTTATCAAGTATATATTTTTTAATTCCTCCCAAATATGTGGAAATTCATTTGCATGTGCATACAAATGTTTTATTCTATCAGTGCTATCGAATTCAACTAAATCAAGGCCTTTATCCAATAAAAATTCATCTTCTATAGATTTAATTCTTGATTCTAACAATTTTGGATTATATTTCAAGAAATTAAATTTAAATAGTTGATCAATTAAATGAGGATCATCCTTTGTAATAGTAACAATTGAATTACCAATGTATCTAGGTTCATATTCTCTGTCATGAATCATCAAGATATCTAATCTTTCACTTCCTTCAAAATTTCTTAAAATATGAACACCTTTGAAAAATTCTGCATAGAAACAATGTATTTCCTTCTTTATAGGGAAAATATCAGAAACCGTTCTCTCTCGTTCATCACCAACTTCCTTAACTAATTCTTTCATTTCACGTATATACTTATTATCAAGTGCGTTATTATTTATTTCAAGACCATGCGAAAGTTTTCTAAGCCTTAGAATTTTTTGAACTGTGGAATTTAAACTATCTAGATTGACCTGAATGTTCCTAAGATTCAATAAGTCATAAGGCGATTTAAACAAATCAATTCCATTTTCAAGTTCACCAAAAAGAGCTTCATTTTGAGTTATGTCTTGAATTGTATGCCTTGATCTTTTATGAATAATATCACAAAGTTCATTATCATATGAAGTTTGCGGTGCAACAAGGGGAGCAGACGCCTGTTCAGGACTTACCATTATTATAAATCTATTAGCTGAGTTTAGATTCAAATAATTTTCACCAAATTCAAATCTTCCAGGATATTTTTTTGCAAAATAATTGCTTAACTCAGGGCTGAGGCCTCGCTTATCAATCCTAAATGCATCTAAATCAGAATCTAATTCAAATATTTCTTTAAGGATTACATTATATCTCGATGCAATATTACCTTCTACATTAAATAAATCTTGATTAATCAAACCTAATGATTCAAGATCAATTCTAGTTTTTGGTACAGTTATTTCTACCATTTTATTTCCTACCATTAGCATCTTCTCCAGATTTATCAATTGCAATCCTATGTACCTTAATTTCATGTAATCTTCTATCAACATCACTGTTTAATCTGTCACTTGCATATCTTTGTTCAGATTCAAAATATCTTTCATATTCATCTACAATCATGCTTCCAGTTACTTTCTTACATAATCCTGTTAATTTTTCTATCCGTTGTTCATATTCCAAATTAAAAAATGCATCTGGATTTGTAAAATAATCCTCAGGTATATCATAATCATTAATCCTTTTTTTAATAGCTTCTGAAACTGCATGTACTGCTCTACCAGTAAACTTTGGATTCTTATCTTTCATCTCTTTACATAATTCTCCTATTTCCCTAAATGAAACACCTTTTTTGGAATCTAATTTTGAGTGATATCCATCTTTTCTGTCATGTATATTTTGACCTTTTCTCATTTCATAAGGTGTATAACCATTTCCAAAAGGAACATCAACCACACTTGTTTGAACATGCTTCTTAAGCTTATCATATAAGATATCCGCAAAGTCATACCATTCCACGGGCCCATCCACAAAATATCTTGCAATAAACCTTTGTCTTAAAGCCCCATCCATGGCAGTGGCATCATTTGTTGCTGCCCACCACTGAACATTTCCAATAATAACTGTATTAATTCCATCAGCAAATTGCATTAGTATATTTAAGATATCTTTATCTGATCCACCTTGATTCGCATTTCTGTCAGCAACAAGTAAATCTAAATCATCTGTTGTGATTATATAAATTCCATCTGTTTTTTTTGCCTGATTAATTATATCCAGTAGATTTTGTCCTGTTTTTCCATAATATTCATTTTTTATGCTCTGATCAATCAGTAATTGTTTCCAATGTAATTTACCCATATTTTTGGACTTCCAAAATTCACTCATTTGTTCGCATCGCTGATTTAATCTAGTTAATCCCATCCTAAAAAGAGTTGACTTACCTGTACCTGGAGGGCCATCATATAAAACACTCCATGATAAACCACCCATATCAATTATAGGATTCTTTTTCAATGATAAGTCAAAAAGTGCAATTCTATCCATATCTCTAAGCATCTCTTGTTTAGCTAGTACATTGCCTGCAACTTGAAATGGTAATACTTGAACAAATTCAACTTTGGGTTTAACTTTTTCAGAATGAGATAGCTCATATCCAACAATGGTAAATTCATCTGCAATTTTAAATTCAGTTTTCTCAACAAGATCTACCAAAGTTTTGTCAAATCCACTTTTCTTGGCAAGAGATTCTTCTTTTAACCATCTGAAGAAGTCTACACCGACTTTCTGAAGATCTTTTCCTTCTTTTAGTTCCTTTCCTTTTAGTGCATCCAAAACTCCGTAGTATCTTACCAAAACAGATCTAAGATTATCATCTTTTGTATATTGAAATGGAAAAAAATTCTCTTTCCTCTTTAAAGTTAATTCATTTTCCTGAACAATTGATTCATTAAAATTATGTTCGAGTAAACTGCTAGCAGCAAACATTGAATAAGATCCTAGGAATTCTCTCTTTTGAGCTTCATCTATGTTACTATTCAAGGATTGAACTTTATCTTCTAATAATGAGTACATTTCATAATATAATCCAAATCCTTCCCGTATATCAGCAATAGTCTCAGCAACTTCCTTATCTGGACTGTGCTTATCTTTACTAATTGATTTAAGTAAATCAAACAAATTTAGATAATCACCCCTACCTCTTGTCAGATGATTCATATGTTCATCTACCTTAGAATAATGTTTTTCTAAATCTTCTTTCGATATCCTTATTGCTGATCCTTTCTCAACCAATTATGTCACCCCCAGTTGTTACTCCATAAACTCTGCAAGGTCGCTTGTTTTCATCATAATTTCCGATGATTTGTTTTAACCCAAATGGTACTATCATTCTCCTGTCATAAATATCTACATCACCATAAACTTCTTTTTCTATTTCAAGACCAAAAAATTTTCTTAAATGTCCCCCAACTAATTTAACATTTACACTTCCAACTCTTTCCACCCTAAATTTTAGAATTGACTGATCTTTTGTATCTTCTAGAATTGCATTTAAATTTGGTTTATTTTTTGTATGTGTATTATAAAAAGGTCCAATTACATACTTCATAATCTGCTTCGGACTTATTTCATCAATTTCTTTGTTAATAGTTGAAGCAATAGATTTAATATCAGTTAATCCCATTTGCGTTTGATATAAAATTGTTTGAATTTTAGCGTTTTGACTTGGATTAAATACTTCAGTCCAACTATTTTGGGTAAAAAACATTCTATAGTAAACAGGTAAATTTGTAGCTCGTTCTATACATGTCCAATCCAATGTACAGAATTTTTTTTCATCTTCTTCTTTTCTAACCTTGGTATTTCCTACCATAAACTCTTTTAGAACATTGGTATCTTTAACCCTTGAAAAATAATTATACCTCATTAATAGAATTTGATAATGTTCCTGATTTCTACCTTTTAAAATTTCATTTCTAATATCCTCAATGATTGTCTTTCGTTGAGGTAAAACTTCTAATACCTTGGAAGCTCTTTCTTTATCTCTCTGTAACAAGTAAAAATCTTTATAAGTAGGAAATCCAGATTCAGTAGGATCTATTGTTAAAGGAAAGTCTAATTGATCTTCTTTAGGCAAAGCATGCTTTAAAACTAAACAATCAATAGAATCTTTAATTATTTCAATATAAGGTATAATTGGATCTGAAGTTTCTCTTTTCAAGATATCAGATAATTGTCCTAGCCTTGAATTAACACCTCTAAAATAAGATTCTACATTAATTGAATCTAATTCCATCACATTACTTTCATTTAGTAATGCATTTAGATCAATATTGCTAATTGTCATTTTAAAAAACTAAGAAGGCGAATATTAATTCGCCTCTACTCCAACAGGTTTAGAATGTTTATCTTTTAAACTTTCCATTCTACCAGAGTATTGTGCTTCCATTTCCAATAATACTTTTCTGTAAGCTTCTAACTTAACAGCTTCAATAAGAGGTCTTTCTGCTCTTGTCGCTACTTCATCTAATACACCTCTTGCTGATTTCAATACAGTATCTGTTGAAACATCAGTTGCATATTTCATACCCTTATCATACTGAGACGCAGCTTTAGTTGCTAATGCAGTTTGAATAGCAACTGGTGCATTCTGATAAATTGCTGTAACATGTTTTATGTCTTCAGCAAGTCCAGTTCTAAAAGTAATTAATGCATTAACCATTGATGCATATGCTTCAAAATGTTTCTGCTGTAGTGGAAATGCATCTTTAGCTTTCTTTACAATTGTAAAGTAATTATCTTCATTAGTCTTCGAAGTTTGAAGTTGACCGTCAAGATCTTTTACTTTAGTTGCCAAAGCAGGGTATTCACTTTCAGTTGCCTTAGCAATTTCATCTTTGACTTTAGCTACTTCAGCTTCAAATTTTTCCCTTTCAGCCCTAAATTTTTCATATATTGGCTGGTTCTCTTCAAGAGTCTCAGTTGTGACATCTAATGTTGCTTCCAGTCTTGATTTACATTCCATGTTATCAATTATTGCCTCTTGAATCTTTGATACCATATGTGTTCCATAATCTAAAATAGTTTCAAGGTTTTCTCTGACATCTGCATTTTTTACTCTACTTTTTTGCATTTTGTCAGCCATACCTCTAAAAATTCCTGTAAAAGCTAGTACTTTTTCTATACCTTCATATCTAGCCATAGATTCAATAAATTGGCCATACTCTTCAAGATCTTCTGTTAAGCTAATAGCCAAGTCTGATATTTCACCCTTATATTCTTGTGCTCTTTGAATTCCTTCATCTAGCTTTGAAAGTTCAGCAACATCAACTTGCTTTTCACCTGTTAGCATATCATTTAGGTCTTTTTCATATTTTGTTAGACCCTTATCTATAGTAAAATCTAATTCTCGTTTTTTCTCGTCCAAATCTTTCAATTTCTTTTTTTGTTCATCCTTAACAGCTTTAAACTGATCAAGTACATTGTATTCTGACATTTTTTCTGACATTTTGATTCCCCCATAAGTATTATTTGATTTTTATAACTATTGCGTAGCAATAAATTTGTATTTAAAGGCTCCGTGTCATTAATTAATAGTTAATAACTTAGTGGTATTCTCAAATATTTTTGAATTGCTAAATACAATTGTGGTTGTTTTGCCATTAATTCAGTATTTGTTGTAATTCCTGCTTTACCAATAGTCCTAAATACTTCTACTTTTCTTGGATAATTAACAGGCAATCTAGCCTTAATATCCCTTATATATTGTTTAACCTGCTCTATTTTTCGCTTTGTGTAAATATTTTTATCAAGCTCAATAACATGATTACCAATGTGCATCTTATATTCATCTTCATTTGGAATATGGCCACTCATTTTATTGGCAATATCGTCACGGGCAGCATGAATTCTTGAATTTAGTAAATTAACTCCTTTGCTCCCATATTTTGCAGCTTCTTGAAATTTACTTTCAATGGCCTTATCTAAAGTACTTGGTATATAATTATTTCTAAAATCATTTTGAAGTGCATGATACAGTGCATTTATTTTATCAACTAAGTATTCACCCTGATTTATCTCAGGATGTTTTTTTTCGTCAAATCCCGCTAAAGTTTCATATGCAGCTTTACTAGCCTTTCCAGCTTTTCCAACTGCCCCCCCAATGGTAGATGCAGTTTTTTGTATTGATTCTTCAACAACTTTTGCAAGTCCGCCTTTTTGTTTTACCCTTCCAATTATCTCAGCACTTGCATCTAATGTTTTATCCTTAATTTGAGCTACAGTATTTGAAACATCTTCCTTTATTGCTTTTTTCATTTCTTTAAGTGTCTTGATTGTTTTTGACATTTTTATTCTCCTTTATTTTTTATTCTATTATATACCAATAAAATTTTAAATTATTTCTATTCTATTTTTACTTGATTTTAATATATTTTAGTTATTTAATAAAGCATTTAGTAAAATTTCCATATTTACTGAAAAATATTTATATTTTATTAGGTATATTACATTTATGGTTAAAATATCTCAAACTAAAGTTAAAAAGGTAGACATTGATATAAAAGACCAAAAAATCCTTGCTTTATTATCAGGAAATTCAAGAATGCCCTTATCTGAAATAGCTAAGTCTGTTCAATTATCACGAGATTTAGTAAATTACAGAATTCAAAGAATGATCAAAGCAGGATTAATCTTAAATTTCATGCCTGAAATAGATTTCAAAAAACTTGGATTTGATATATACCATTTATTTATGGTTATCTCAGATGAAGAACCCAAAAAAACTGAATTGATCCAAGCTTTGAAAAATCATAAGAATACAATTAGTTTAACAGAGTATTCCGATAGATGGGATTTTGAAGCATGCATAATAGCGAAAGATATATATGAATTTGACAAAATATTTACTGAATTATCATCAAAATTCTCTCAAATTATTACAGAAAGAATTAGAATGACAGTAATCGAGAGCTATGATCCAATAATACTTCCTTTTCAATTCACTCCAGAATTTACCAAATTGATGCAATCAAAATCAAAATATATAGACTATGCTTATGATGCATATGATATGAAAATTCTAGAACAGCTTTCTAAAGATGCAAGAATGTCCACATATGAAATTTCCAAATCAATTCCACTTTCAGCAGATGCAATAGGAATAAGAATAAAGAAATTGTTAAATTGTGGTATAATTAAAAAATTCACTGTTCACTTAGATTTGTCAATATTAGATTATAACCTATATACATTTGCTCTTCAGATGAAAGTATTTGACAAACCTACAGAAACAAAATTCAAATCATTTGTTAGAGGCCACCCGTATATTGTCAAAGCTATAAAAACTTTAGGAGCATTCGACATTCTAATCTATATAAATGCAGAAAACACTAAGAAATTCCATGAGACAGTTAAATGCATTAGAAATGAATTCTCCTTTTTTATAAAGAATCAAGATACTTATGTCGTTTTCAAAGAACATTTACTTTGTCCATTCCCTCAAATACTGAAAAAAGATTATACATAGCTTCCACAATAATTTATTTAGCGGAAATTTAGTTTTTATATTCACTAAAATTAATATAATTTTTAACTTATATACAGAAACCTTTATATATATGTATTCAATTGGTAGATTTATGGTAATAACATCATCTTTTTACGAGGACAAAGGCACAAATAGTGCTGGTTGTGTTCATTTATAAAGCTATTTCTCTAACATTAATTGATCTTGTTGCAATAAAATTCAATAAAATTATTTTCAGAAATTTAATATTATTAATTATAACTTTTTTAATTCAAATTATATTTAAAAATATGGCGGTAGTGGTCTAACGGTATGATGGAGGCCTGTGGAGCCTCATGAGGGAGTTCAACTCTCCCCTACCGCACCATCTAAAAATGGAATATCAACCACCAAAAGGAACAAGGGATTTATATGGCAAAGATTCAAAGCTAAGGGAATATTTAAAAGACACAATCAAATCAGTATTTCAAAAATATGGATATCAACCTCTTGAAAATCCGTGCTTTGAAACCATTTCTGTTTTGAATAAAAAAACAGCAGGTGGTTCTGAAATCAATAAAGAAATTTTTAAATTTAAAGATCAAGGTAAAAGAGATCTTGGTTTAAGATTTGATTTAACAGTTCCATTATGTAGATTTATTTCAAATAACCCTCAAATAAAAATTCCATTCAAGCGTTACAATATAGGTGAAGTTTTCAGAGATGGTCCAATTAAGATTGGAAGATATAGGCAGTTTACACAGGCAGATGTTGACGTTGTTGGAGTTGAATCTTCAATTGCCGAAGCTGAAATTTTAAAACTAGTAAATGAAGTATTTAACCAACTTAAAATTAACTATACTATTAAAATTAATAGCAGAGTTTTAGCTAATGAGATTTTAGAATATTGCAGTATCAGTGAGGATAAATTTGAAGCTGTATTACTTACTTTAGATAAGCTAGAAAAGATTGGAAATCCTCAATTAATTGAAGAATTACAAATCAAGAGAATAAGTAAAAGTTCAATTGACAAGCTCCTTGATGTTCTTAAAACAAAAAATTCTCTCGATCAATTGAGTATTATAGCTCCAAAGGGAGTTGCACAACTTAGAAATTTTGTATCATTTTTAGAATTATTCAAGGTTCAAAATTATAAATTTGATATCACATTAGCTCGAGGTTTAAATTACTATACTGGAACTGTTTTTGAGGTGTATTCCCTTGATTCAAATGTGAAAAGTTCAATTGCGGCAGGTGGTAGATACGATAAATTAATTTCAAGTTTTACAGATAATCAATTAAATTATCCTGCAGTAGGAATATCTTTTGGAATTGACCCCATACTAGAAATTATAAAAGATTTTAAAAATAAGTTGATAATGACAAAAGTATATATCATTTCAATAAGTCAATTGGAGCCTAGTATAAAATTATTAAATGAACTCAGAAAAAATAATATAAATGCCGATATAGAATTGCTTCAAAGAGGAATTGGAAAAAGTTTAGATTATGCAAACAGATCAGATATACCATATGTAATCTTTCTTGGAGAAAAAGAAGTAAAAAATAACAAGGTAAAATTAAGAACAATGGAAACTGGTGAGGAAGAATTCTTGACCTTAGAAGAAGTTGTAAAAAAACTTAGATAAATCCGAAAGACTTATAAATGCCAATAATTACTATATAGTAATGACAAAAAGACGATTTATAAGAGGTTTAGTATATACTTCACTCTTAGCTGCGGCTTTATCTATTGCAAATAAATCATTTACTTATTTCCCAGAACTTCAACGAATTAAGAGAGATGCTCTTCCATTTCTAAACCTAAATGCAACTTATGATATTCCAAATGTAAGAGAAAAAGAACAAATTACACAACAATCAAGATTAGAGGTAACAGATTCACGGCAAGATTTAGAAGATAAAATTTCCGAGCTTTTCATAATTACAAGAAAAAATTTTGCAAAACCAATACCAGGGGGAATCCTTCTTAATAAGAATGATACCAGAAGAGGACAATTATTTGGCCGATTTGACAGTTATGACCCAACCAAGACCCAAAAATCTGTTGAAAGTATATCAAACAGATCTTCAGAAACAGGAAAAAGAATTCTAATTTATGACGAGGGAGAAGGAGGTTATGTATTAAGAATTGGAACTCTTCCCTCAGCTGAAGATATTGGAAATTATTTAACTAATAATGTATTAGGTAAAACACTAAGCCATATACTTACTCCTGAACCGCAAATAGATAAAAGAAGAAAAACTGTTCAAAGACTATTAGACAATCACGCAAGAGATTTAGCATTACAAGGCATTGATGTTGTATTTAGTCCAGTCTTAGACGTTTCAAGTGAATTAAGTGAAGATAATCTAATCAGAAAAAATAAAAGATCATTTAGTTCTTCGTACCCTACTGTCTTGGACATTGCCACCATGTATATTGATGCATTGCATAACAATGGGATAAAAACATGTGGAAAACATTTCTTAAATGCAGGATTACCAGAAGGTGGAGATGTTCATATGTCAGAAGTTGACTATTCTAAGAGAATATCTCCAAAATTACGATCGGGAAATTTATATAGAAAACTAGCAAGTGTTTTGGATGCAGTCATAGTTACCCACATAAGGAATCCCTCTGACAGTAGACCCTTTACATTATCCAATAGGGCTATTGAATATTTAACAAATCCAAAGTACAATAATGGAAGATTTAAGGGACTTGATTTTGATGGGCTTGTTATATCCGACGATTTATCGATGAAAGGGTTGACAAGTTTTGTTGAGACTGCCAAACTTACACCAAGAGACAGATATTTAACCCAAGATTGTACTACAGTCGAAGCTAAAGCTGCAGTTCTGGCATTAGATGCAGGCGTTCATTCAATGATTCTTTGCACGGCTCAATTATCTCCAATTATTAACGGAATTAAAACAGCATACTATAATGATACAATATTTGCAGGAAAAGTGGACAAAGCAGTTGAAAAATATAGGAGATTTGCAGAAAAATGAACACAGCTTTGAAAAGTTTATCGAGAATCAGCAAAGTATTAGTTCTCAGTACTTCTCTATTAGCTCTTGGTGCAGTAACCAGAGAATTTACTGAAGTATATCAATTTCTAAAAGCTGATGTTACTTCTGAAATTTCAAGAAAACAAACTCCAGGAAAACCAAAAATTGGAATACTGCCCTTAGTAGAACATGTAAAAACTGCCCGTGATTTTTTCCAACTTTACCTAATTAATGATTTATTAGACTCTAAAGATGAACTAAATCTGTATATTGATAAAGGAACTAACATAATGTATGTCTATCAACATGAAAATGGGACATTTGCAAATTCGTTCAATGTTGGAACAGGTCAGGTCAAAGCACAACAAAAAGAAAGATTTGGTCAGTATGTAACACCAAGTGGGAATTATCTCTTGATTAATAAAATTAATAGGAGTGCCTTGGAAGAAAAATTCGGTAATAACGCAAAATTATATGGCTCAGGAATGCTGCAATTGTTAGGTCCATGGGCTCCGCATATTGCAATTCATGGCACCAATGATAATTCAAGAATCGGGAAATATTCAACTAATGGTTGCATAAATCTGGCAAATGAGAATCTGGAATGGCTGTTAAGCAACGCAGGTATAGGATCAAAAGTGTATGTTTATGATTCAAAAGCCAATAATTAATTATTCAACCTTTGGCTCTGTATACATTGTAATAAATATTTCACCAAAGTGTTCATTTTGATCTACTGTAATTTTACTCTGATTAGCTAAATGTAATAAAGGGACGAACGTTAAAATTTTATCTTCTCTGTTATTACTGGACACTAATTCTGAAAACGTCATCTGTGTTGATTCTTTAGAATGGAAAAAATTCTTTATTTTGTCATATACCTCCTTAATTATCTTGGAGATGTCAATTTTCTTCTCGGGAATTTTTAAATTTTCAGGTATTCTTTCATATTCTAATCTTCTTAAAGTTCTTCTTTTATCAATCTCAAGTGCTTTCTCAAGCGCAGATACTAAATCCTGTAAAGTTACTTTACGTTTCCTTGCTAAGGGAGTTCTTATAGTTAATTTTGGATGCCCATAATCTTGTTTCAGTATTTGTATTTTTTCGTCATTAAAATCTTCAATTTCTTCTAATTCATCGCTAGAAAACATTCTAGAATTAAAAGCAGCTATATTTTCATAGAGTAATTTCTCAGATTTAATCTTAAGTAAAATTGCACTTGCAAGTATTACCTTACCTGAGATGAAAAAGTTTGTATCTTGTAATTTCCTAACAGTTTCTAAATATTTCTGAGATAATAAAGAAACATCTATGTCCCATGGATTAATTTCCTCTGTTTTTATTAGCTCATAAAGTATAGTTTGCCATGTAATTTCATCCCTCTTTAAAAGCATATCAAGAATTTGGTCATGCATACTAACAAACTCGATTTAGCCTTTATAAAACTTATTAGTGTTATTGTAACCACTGGATAATGAAGTCATACCGAAAAGTTTATATATTAGTTTAGGTACATAGTTACTATCACCTCTTTTTTCCCCAGAAGAATCTCTTCGGAGGTTCTTCTAGGGTTTTATAATAACAAAATGATAACAGATAGAACACTGGAAATTATTGTAAAACTAGATAAACCTTCTTCTCCCGAGGCCCAATTAAAGTTATTAAATCTGTTAAAAGGCACCTATGAGGAAGCAATAAGGGCATATACTCATTTATTGCAAATAAGTAATATTAATGACACAAATGTTTCTGAGTTGTCACTAAAAATGCATTTAGGAACAACTACCCAAGGTGTTAATTACAGTGTTGCATATATAACTCCAGAAGGCCAACGTATGGTAAAGGGATTCACAAAGGATGAATTCTACAATTTAAAATAATTTCATTATATTTATAAAGCTAATTTCTATAATTATTCTATGAAATACATAATATTAGTCAGCTTATTATTATTTATCACTTCTTGTTCCTTTAATCAAAATATTCAAGGAAATGTTGTTTCACAAGAAAATCTTGAAAAAATTAATGCTACAGAACAAACCTATCTTGTTACTAATGTTATTGACGGAGATACTTTTAAAATCCAAAATAATCAAAAAGTTAGACTTATAGGAATCAATGCCCCAGAAAAAGGAGAAAAATACTATAAAGAATCAACAGATTATCTTAAATCATTAGTTGAGAATAAAGAAGTTATTCTAGAAAGAGATATAAGTGAAACAGATAGATTTGGCAGATTATTAAGGTATGTTTACTTAGAAAATGGTACTTTCATAAATCTAGAAATGATTAAAAACGGACATGCAACTGCAAAATCATTTAAACCAGACATAAAATATGATCATCTATTCAGAAGTACTTCAAATCCAACTGACAATTGTATTAATCTTGGATGCCCAAAAGATACTCAATTAGTTGGAAACAAAAAATCATTAGTTTATCATTATTGTTATTGTACTTATGCAGATAGAATCTCAAAAGAAAATTTAATTTGCTTTAGTTCTGTAGAAGAAGCTGAAAATCTAGATTATAAAGAAACTAAGATTTGTTAATGTTTCCCTCTATAAAACCTTAATTTTTTAATTTTATTACCTTCAATTTCTAGTAAAGTGTTGACATAACTTCCAAAACCAGCATTTATTACAGTAGTTTTTCCAATTTTATCTTTGCCAAAATGTTCATGCATATGCCCGCCAATACAAACTAATGGTTGATATTTTTTACAAAAGTCTAAAGCTACAGTAGATCCAAAATGTTTTTTATGATGCTCAGATTCTTTATTTATTAGAATATCCAGTTTTGTGCCATTTGGAACATTATGACTTAGGAAAATTGTGGGTACATTTCTATTTCTATTTTTATAAGTCATATTTAATTTACTTAATAATTTCTTATATTTTTTTGTTAGAAGAATAAATTGTTTTTTAGTATACACATCTTCTTTCATCTTGGGGTTTTCAGCATTACTACTTAATCCATATCCAATAATATTAAATTTCCCAAATTTAAATAATTTGTATTGGCAATCATAAATATTTTGAAGATTCTTTGTTAAATATTGATTTGTTTGGTTCCCCATTACAGCCTCAAGGAAATACTTTCTTGCATAGAAATCATTTTCTTCCTTATCAGCTTTAGATTCTCTATAACTTTGATCCCAATTGCCAGGTACTATAAAAACTGGTTTATCAAAAGAATTCAAATATTCCAAGATTTTTCTACCCACCTTCAATGATTCCGTATTTAATTTTTCATATTTCTTTTTACCGATTGTTTTCAAGAGAAATGAAGAAAAATGCATTTTCTTTTTATTAGATACCTGCATCCATTTTTTTGTTAACGGTCTAAGTCCTTTATCACTACAAAAATCACCTGGAGCAATTATATAATCAAAATCTTTAAAATAAATTTTGGGTTTTTGACCATGTAAATCACCAATAATTAAGAATTTTAAACTCATACTTT
>Ga0209541_10002781_pt1 | contig 32770 bp, 40 predicted proteins | sample RifCSPlowO2_01_FD_184027 | JGI IMG/M metagenome (GOLD analysis project Ga0209541, IMG submission 184027) | Groundwater microbial communities from Rifle, Colorado - Rifle CSP2_plank lowO2_0.1 (SPAdes) (version 2) | ecosystem: Environmental > Aquatic > Deep subsurface > Groundwater | place...
TAAATCTGCCACTTTTTTATTAACATAATTTTCTATCAAAAAAAATAGTAAATTATGCAATTTTTCTCTTTCTTCTTTATCAACTTTGTTTAAAATATCTTTTAATTCGAGAATATTATCTTTGGTGAATAAATATTTATATTTTTTAAATAATAAATTAAAATTTGATGATTTTTTAATGCCCGCTTTTACTTCAGCATCTTCTTTTTCTTGCAGAGCTCTGAATTTTCTTAAATCTTTTTTAAAAGAGATTAAATTCATCTTCCAAATCTTCTCTCACGTTTACTGTAATCATTTAAACATTTAACAAAATCCTTTTTACTGAATTCAGGCCATAATTTTTTTGGCAAGAATTCTATTTCAGCATAAGCTCCCTGCCATAATAAAAACCCAGATAATCTGCTTTCACTAGTTCTAATAATTAAATCAGGCTCGCTTTTTAAATAGAGGTTCTCGGAGAATAATTTATTATTGATGTCTTTAACATTTATAAGTCCTTTTTTGACTAAATTAGCTATCTTCTTTACAGCATCTAATATTTCTATTCTGCCAGAATATGCCATTGCAATATTTAAAATAAATTTTTTGTTATTTTTGGTTTGCTCCATTAATTTATTCATTATATCTTTGATATTTTTAGGAAACATCCAGATTCTGCCGATAAAATTGACTTTAATTTTTTTCTTCCATTTTGGATTATCTTTAAATCTCTCAAATTCTTCTTTAAAGAGATTCATCAAATAATCAAATTCTTTTTTTGGGCGATTAAAGTTTTCTAAAGAGAATGCATATAAAGTTAATTCTTTAATCCCATACTCTTTACACCAATCAAGTAATTTTTCTACTTTTTTAGCCCCCCATTCATGGCCGCGCCATGGTTTCAACATTAATCTTTTTGCGAATCTTCTATTTCCATCAATGATATACCCAATATGATGAGGAACCTTGTTTTTTGTCGGTTTCATGTTAGTTAATATTTTTACTTATAAATAATAATTTAAAAAGCTTTCTAACCCTTATACCCAAACATTCCCTGTATAATAAATGCGGTCATGAAATTGAACATTAATAATACCATAACGCCAAATCCAAATGAATCAGGGATGTTAAAACTGCTTGTTATTTTCATTATTATACCTATTATTAACCCAATGACAAGCATCTCCTTTGAGTTTATTATGATATTCAATATAAATGACATAAAAATATTATTATAATAAAATTTATTAAGCTAGTTATTCTATTTATTTTATGAGATTTACCTTAGTTTCTAACTTAAATAAAATGAATAAGGATGATTTTAATATAGCCATTGGAGGAAGTTATAATTTAAATAAAAGAATTCTTGAAAATAAAAACATTAAATTATTGCTAGATCCCGAAACATTAGAAGAAGATTTTATGAAATACAAGAATTCAGGATTAAACCAGGTTTTAGCCAAATTAGCAAAGAAAAATAATATTGGCATCGGATTCAGCTTGGAAAGGCTATGCAAGCTAAACAAAATTGAAAAATCTAAATTATTTGGAAAAATACTTCAAAATATCAGATTATGCAATAAATATAAAGTAAAGTATTATATAGTAAATTTTAATAATGATAAAAACATTAATGATTTAACTGCTTTGGCATTAAGCTTGGGCATTAAAAATATTAATATAATTCAAGAGGTGATATAAATCTTAAAGAAATTATTTTTGATATTGTTTATAGTTATTTTAATAAGCAATGTTTATGCTTATACAGAGGATGAATTACTAAATAATAAGAATGTTAATCTTGCAATACAGGAGTATTTTAAGGGGGAAGATTACAAAATAGCTCATTTGGAATATTCTAGGAAGATAATAAATGAATCAGATGTTGTTGCTTTGGAGATAACAATTAAATATGACTATTCGAATAATACAGGATTAATTGTATACGATTTCCTTCCAAAAGATTTGGTTAATGATGCCAAAAATGATATCTTAAACGTTGACACAGAACATATTATAATTGATGAAAATGAAATAGCGCATTATTTTAATTATTTTGATAAGGATATTAAGATAAAATATATTATACTAAGCGATAATGCAAATCCTGAATTTATCAATCCCCCTGCATTTTTTATAAGATACAACAAAGATAAGATGCTTGCAGATGAATTTACAAGAGTCTATAACTCCAATCTTTTAATATATTTATTTATCCTTGTTGGACTTATCATAGCAATAAAATTAATTGTGGAATTAATAAGCTTAAGAAAATAAAAATATCACTGCAAAAGATATCAACTGGGTAAAAAAAAACAAAAGATTTATAAATAAGCTAAATTAACTATGAAACAATTGAATTCTTCAGGATTAAAATGGAAAGAGAAATAATGAAGACAGGAACAACAACCCTTGCTGTATTATGCAAAGACGGAGTTGTATTGGCAGCAGACAGAAGAGCTACTATGGGATATATGATTGCCCATAAGAAAACAAGCAAGATATTTCCAATAAATGATGATATGGCATTGACAATTGCAGGAACTGTTTCAGATGCCCAATTACTAGTTAAAATAATAAAAGCCCAGCTTAGGCTTGATAATATAAGAAGAAGCAAAAAATCAAGTGTTAAGGAAGCAGCTAATTTAATAGGAAGTTTATCTTACAATAATATAAGAAAGTTTTCAACAATTCCCGGAATAGTCGGATTTATACTTGGAGGGAGGGATGATTTAGGATATCATGTTTATGAAATTGGACCTGATGGTAGCATTATGGAATATGATGATTATTGCTCTGACGGCTCTGGCTCTGAATTTGCAATAGGTTTATTGGAATCTGGATACTATAAAGATATTAATGTTGACGAAGGAATTAAATTATCTGTCAAAGCATTAAATTCTGCATTGCAGAGAGATGTTGCATCTGGCTCGGGATATGATGTTTTTGTCATTAATAAAGATGGGGTTAAAAAAGTAGTTGAAAAAGAATTAAAGTTGACATTATAATTAAAAATTTTTCTTAAATAAAAAATGAATGAAATTTTAAAAGAAGTAATGAAATATATTCCAAAAGATGCTGATATAAGCAGTTTTGGATTTGAAGCAGCCAATATAATTCTTTATACAAAGAACAAGGAATTTTTTTTAAATCCAAATGGCGCAATAAAGGATATTGTTGATAAGGTTAAAAAAAGAATTGAATTAAGGCCAGATTCAAGTTTATTGATGAAGGAAGAGGATGCTGAAAAGGAAATAAGAAGATTAGTTCCTGAAGAAGCCGGATTAAGCAACATTATATTTGATGAGCCAAGAAGCAAGGTAATCTTAGAAGCTGAAAAACCAGGAATAGCAATAGGAAAGGCAGGAGAAGTTTTAGTTGAAATTAAAAAGAAGACTTTATGGGTTCCATTAGTAAGAAGAAATCCCCCAATAAGATCGCAGATAATTGAAAAAATAAGAAAAGTCTTATATGAAAATGCAGATTATAGAAGGAAATTTTTAAACAGAATTGGAGAGAGGATTTATGGAGGATGGACTAATGAGAAAAGAGATGAATGGATTAGAGTTACAATACTTGGGGCAGGAAGACAAGTAGGAAGGTCATGTTTGTTATTGCAGACACCAGAGTCAAGTGTTTTATTGGATTGCGGGGTAGATGTTTCAGCATCTCATGAAGAAGATGCTTATCCAATGTTAGATGCTCCTGAATTTAATATTGAAAAACTAGATGCCATAATTGTCACGCATGCTCATACGGATCACGTTGCGTTTATTCCTTTTTTGCTAAAAATGGGTTATAAAGGCCCTGTATATTTCACAGAGCCAGGAAGAGATATTGCAGCTTTAATGGCTTTAGATTATATCGCAGTTGCACAAAAACAAGGAAGAAAGACTATTTTTGGGAGTGTTGATATTAAAGAAATGGTCAAGCACAGCATTACATTGGAATATGGAGAAGTTTCAGACGTAACACCTGACATAAGAGTTACATTTTATGATGCAGGGCATACCTTAGGAAGTGCAATGGTTCATTTGAATATTGGAAATGGCCTGCATAATTTATTGTATTGCGGAGATTTTTTGTATGAAACAAGCAATTTGTTAACAATGGCCGAAACCAATTTTCCGAGGCTGGAAACTGTAATCATAGATGCTACTCTAGGCGGATCAAATGAGATTTATCCAACTAGAAGAGAGGCAGAAGAAACTCTTTTTAAAAAAATTAAGGAAACTATTGAAAGAAATGGAAAGGTATTGATGCCTGTGCTTGGAACAGGAAGAGCACAGGAAATAATGATGATAATTGAAAAAGCAGTAAGAAATAATATTCTGCCAAAAATTCCAGTTTATATCCAGGGAATTGTATGGGACATTAATGCAATACATACAGCATATCCTGATTTTTTTAATTCAAACGTTAGAAAATTAATTTTTCATAGAGATGAAAATCCTTTCTTGAATGAAATCTTTAAAGAAGTCGGCTCAAAAAAAGAAATGGATCAGGTCCTTGAAGGGGGTCCTTGTATTATTTTAGCTACTTCAGGAATGATGGTTGGCGGTGCTTCTGTTGAATATTTCAAAGAATTAGCAGACAATCCTAAAAATAGCATTGTCTTTAGCTCTTATCTTGGTCCTGGTTCATTAGGAAGAAAAATTTCAGAGGGTGAAAAAGAATTTAATTTAGATGGGAAAGATGTTCATGTTAAAATGGAAGTTCTTGCAATAAGAGGTTTTTCAGGCCATTCTCCGAGAGAAAGGCTTATTTCATTTGTAAGGCATCTTGATCCAAGGCCAAAAAAAATAATCATAGTTCATGGTGAAAATTCTAAATGTTTAGATTTAGCTTCAACACTGCATAAAACTTTTAGAGTAGAAACTAACGCTCCTAAAAATCTTGAGAGTATTAGGATAAGATAGTTAATTTAAAAATATTCTTCCTTCTAATGCTTGATTTGGATTGATACGAATCTCATCTTTAATAGTGCTACTTGGGATTACAAGCATATTGTATTTTTTAGCCAAAGATTGTAAATATTCATAATATCCATGACTATCGTCTAATCTAATGCTTCCAACATTTTCAATTTCTTCTTGAAATTTTTGCATTCTTTCATTTATTTTCTTTCTTTTTTGTTGACCCCTATAAGTCATATAAGAACAAAATGTAATTACACTTGCAGGAATTAAATATTCAATCATTTTTAATTAATGCTTAAACCCTTATTCTTTTTTTGTTCCTGAACAATTTGATTAATCGAAGACATCTGATGCAATGCAATAACTGGTTGTTCTGCATAATCTTCTAAAAATTCTCTGGAGATATCTTCAAGTTTTAAGATGCCATCCTTATTTAAGCCAGAATAAACTGCATCTAAAATTGATCTAACTTCCTCTATATTATATTTATATCTATCTATTTCAAAAGTTTTAGAACTATTTGTCATATGCTTTAATAAAACCTCTAAATCACTCCTTTCTGGAAGAACCCATTCGTTTGTTAATAAACTCATTTTAAAAGATTCTCCCAATATACCTCTACTTTGTTTTAGCAAATATGTTAATAGGTTACTATAAAACCTACTATTTTCTGTATCTCGATTTTCAATTTTTAATTCATGCGGAATTAAACCATACTTGACATACAAATATTGAGATGGGGTTGCTCCATCCCTGAGTTTTATAGCTTTAGTAGCTTGTCTAATAAAATTTAAACAATCTTCTTTACCATTTTTAATATCTCTTAGGACACTTGGATTTAGTTTTATTATGGCTTCTTCTAAAGGACTTTTATTACCAATATTAACACCATTCGGTAAAATTAGAGACGAAATACCTTCTAATTCTTCTACTTTTGTTTGTAAATATCTAACAACATCATCTTCAGTTTGTTCTTTATATCTTTTTAGTATAAGAATTTGCTTTAGCATTATCTTTCTGCCATTACCTTCTAAATCTTTAAAAATATCTCTAGAAAAAACTGAATTTTCAACAAGACTTGAATATTTTGGTAATTGTATAGACATTTTAGCCTCTTGAAATGTATAAATTAACTGTTGGGTGTATTGTAAATTCGAATTCTTTTGGCTCTCTCTCAAATAGTTCAGAAATATCATAATTTTTTTCATTATCTTTTAAAGGGACTGTAAAGTGCGTTCCATCATTTTTTAATTCCCTCTCAATTTTACTTATTCTTAAATCAATTGTTTTGACTTCATCTTCTCTTAGACTTGTTAGACTAAAATAAGGTACATCAAATCTTTGAGCTATAGTTAAAGCATTTTCTAAAATACTTCTTATTGAAGAATTAATTATATTAGCTCTAACATCATAGGCAACACCACTCATTTTAGTAAGGAGCATTAAATATTTATCCATTGTTTCGTCTTTAAATCTTAATGCACCCATATAAATTGAATGGACTAACTCTAAAACTTTAGGTTCTAAAGGAAGTCCTGTTATTTTAACATTTCCATTAATATCAAATCCAATGTAGTTATTTTCTTTGTATGAGTTTACTAAATCAGCCGGATAAATTTTCCATCTTTAAAAATAATTAATTGAGACTTTTTTTGAGTAGCTTCCTTTATTTCAATATTTTCTTGAGTTTTAGTTTGCATTTTTACCCCTAAATTTTTAGAATCTCGGTATTTATAAATCTTTCTATTTTGTAACCACTACAGAATAAACAATTTAACAATAAATAACCCAGTAAAGCATCCTAATGTTAAAACAGGCATCGCAGGATAAAATTTTCCTTTCTTGCTGTATAAAAACAATCCAAGCAAAGACAAGGTTATAACAAAAGAAGTAATTACAGCAGGAAGCATTCCAAACTGCTTTAAAATCACTCCTGAAAAAAATAAAGTAAATCCAATGTCTCCCCCCCCAAGAATTGCATAAGTTACTTTCTCTTTTTTATTTTCTCTTATTTTATAAGGAATATTTACCCCAGCAAATACTTTTGATTTCGTCTGAAATTTTGCAAGTTTTATCATGTGCTTGCTTTTGAATACAGAATAAAAATCATAAATTGAAATTAAGATTAATAAAATTGAAATTGAAAATAAGCTTAAAATAGGAACAAAGATGGCAGCCAATCCCCCATAAATAAATAATTCTGACAAATTATTTACAATAACGTTTGGCTTTAATATTTTTATCAAAGCAGCTAAAACAGCAATAATAATTGCCAGATATTCTGCAATAAATGCATTCAATGCTATTGTCATTGTCAAGGCTATTGAAATAAAAAACCAAAATTTCCACAATCTTAATGCATTCAGCCTCATTAATAATAATGCAATCAATGTACTAATAATGATTATAACAAATATTGTAAAAAAAGAGGTTTTTTCTTCTATTTCAGGCCTTTCAATGTTTAAAGGAAGCTGTTTTTCTATAATTTCTCCTGTTTCTTTTATCTCCTTTGGAAGATAATTTTTAATTACAAATAGTCCTATTAAATGCGAGCTTAAAAATATCAGCAATAATAAAATAGTTATATTTGTCTTATGTTTCATTTTTAGATTGGATTAATAAACAATATTTAAACTTACCCAAAAACTTATTTCTACTTTGGAGTAAACAATCATATTTATATATGAATTTTCATGGAAAATAACCAATGGCCAAGGAACAACCATTTATCCAATTAGACAAGATTTCTAAAAGATACGGGAAAAGCGTAATTCTTGATAATATTAATCTGAACATTCCTTATGGGGAAATTTTTGGAATTATAGGAAAATCAGGATCGGGAAAATCTACAATGTTGAACATTGTTATAGGATTTTTAAAGCCCACAGAAGGGAGAGTATACTATCAATCACATGACATCTATAATAATTTAAGAGAGATAAAAGAACAATTTGGCTTTGCAGCTCAAGAAGTAAGCTTTTATCCTAGACTAAGTGTTGCAGAGAATTTAAAATACTTTGGAAAGATGTATAATCTAAATAATAAGCAGTTAAAAGAGAGGATTCCGGAACTTCTTAAACTAGTCAACTTAACTGGAAATGAAAGATTGCAAGGATGGAAATTAAGTGCAGGAATGCAGAAAAGACTGGATATTGCCTGTGCATTAATCCATGAGCCAAAAGTATTATTATTAGATGAACCCACAGAAGATTTAGATCCTGCATTAAGATTTGAATTATTAGATTTAGTTAAAAAAATTAATTCTGAAAAAAATGTTACTGTTATCCTCACTTCCCATTTGTTAAACGAAGTTGAATATATGTGCGACAGAGTTGCTATACTGCATAATCACAATATTATTGCTTCTGGAAAAATAATCGATATAAAGAATGATTACAGCAGGGATAATGAAATCGTTGTTGAACTGCAGGATAGGAATAATGAAGAATTTATAAAAATGGTCAGGAAAATTTCAAGCGTAAGCAAAGTTAAGATAAGACAGGGAAAGATTCATGTTTATACAAATAAGGGATCTGAAATTTTGAAAAGCATGCTGAATATTTCATTGCAACCAAAGAGGAAATTTAATGTTACAAGCGTTACCTTAAGCAAGCCAAGTTTAGAAGAGGTGTTTGAAAGTTTGACAAGCACTAAAATAGCAGAAGAAGTTCCTATAGAGAAAAGCGTTAAAGGGGAAATAATAAAAAAGGATGCAAAAAAACAGGAAATAAAAAAGCAGGATACTAAAGAGAATATATTCAAAAATTTAGCCATGGATGATTTAAGAAAGTTGGTTTCAAAAGTAATCAATAGGGAAAAAAAGCCCTTGAGTAAAGATGAGAAAGAAGCGGAAGAAGTAATTGCTAAAATTGCGAGAAAAGACAATAAAAAGAGCAGAAAATGATCAAGATAATTGAGATAATAAAAAAGAATTTTAGATTATTGTTAAGGTCTAGAACAAGTGCTCTAATTGTCTTAGTTGGCCCATTAATCTTGATGATGCTGATAGGATTTGCATTTAATACCACGTCTATATTTGATATTAAAGTTGGAACTTATTCCTCAAGCTATTCTGAATTATCAGACTCAATAGTTACTAAACTGCAGGATGACAAGTTCAGAGTTTTAAAAATTGATTCAGAGGAAACATGCATTGAAAAAATAAAATCTGGTGATCTGCATGTGTGCACAATCTTTCCAGCTAATTTGAATATTAAAAGCACTGATAAAATTACTTTTTATGTTGATCAGTCAAGATTAAACTTTGTTTATATTATCCTAGACAGAATTTCCAGCAAAATAGCAACAAAATCAACTGAATTGAGCACTGCCCTGACAAATAGGCTGTTAACTTCAATAAACAATGCAAATGCAAAATTAGATACAGACAAAAAAATATCAAGTGATTTAGAGAGTTCATCCTCGAGCATTACAAAGGTTGCAGCAGATATTGGTTCATTAGATACTACTGTTCCGGGCAGCGGTAATTTTTCTGCATTAAAGAACGAAATTAAAGGAAATAATTTAAGCTCGGGATCCGAATCAAAATTATTAAGCTTAGTTTCAAGCATTCAGACAAATTATGATGATGCTGTTTCCAAAATAAGTGCGATAGCATTAATAAAAGACAGCACATCGGCAAGCTTAAATGAGGTTAAAACTAAGATGTCTGGGAATATAAAAGATGCAAAGGCAATGGAGGCAAGCATCAAAGAAGTCAAGGATGATATTAATTCAATAGAGGTAAAGGATGTTTCAAGAATTGTAAGCCCAATATCAACAGAGATAAAGCCAATATCAGCAGAATCAACCAACTTAAGCTATACCTTCCCAACATTAGTCTTATTAGTAATATTATTTGCAGGATTATTCTTGGGCAGCACAAGCGTAATGGAAGAAAAAATGTCAAAAGCCTATTTCAGAAACTTTATTACCCCGACTAAGGACATTTTGTTTGTTATAGGGCAGTATATTTCAAATATCTTTATAGTATTACTGCAGTTATTAATAATATTTTTAGTCATGTTTATAATTACAAGGCCTAATATTGAATATACTATATTTTTTGGGATTATATTAATACTATTCTTGGCAGGAAGTGTTTTTATCTTATTTGGAATGATAATAGGATACTTGTTTAAATCAGGAGAGACAGCGAATATGGGGGCGATTTCAGTCGGAGCAATATTATTGTTCTTTTCAAATACAATCTTGCCTATAGAAACACTTCCAGGAACAATAAGAAAAATTGTCCAGTTTAATCCATTTATACTTGGAGAAACCAGCTTAAAGCAGGTGATATTATTCAATGCTCCTTTAAGAGAAGTTTTGCTTGAAATTTATTTATTGATAGCATTTGTTGTATTATTCTTCTTTATAGCATATTATGCAAGAGAATTAACAAAGAGACAGGTTAGTTAATTGTATATTTTATTTAAAGTATTTTCTTAATTTTTCTATGACATCATTAAAGTCTGGTATATTTAATATTAATTCTCTTAAATCTTTTTCCCAAGAACTTTTAACTATGTCTAAATTATTAAATATTCTATTTATACCATAAGAATCATTAACGTTTTTTAACTTTTTTTTGGCAAGTTTTATTATTGCATCAAATTTTATTCTGTCTTTATTTAATATATAATAAGTATCTAAATAATCTCTTGGTTTATTTCTTTGAATTAACGCTCTTATCTTTTCCGCTATTAATTCTTCAAATTTAAATGTTAAAACTTCAAAATCTGGATAAAAATAAGATTTTAATTTCTTCTTGATAACCTTTAATATTGGTTTTTCTCTCCTGCTTATTTGTATTTTTATATTATTTTTAAAATTTAAAACACTGAAATAGCTTAAAATAATGTTTATGGAATTATTGTCCTCATTTAAATCCCTTATTTTTGAATTAATTTCTTTATCTTCTATAACTTTCTTAATTTCATCTAGATTTATTTTATTAAATTCGGTAAAATCAAGATCCGCAGATAATCTTTTATGCAAATAAATTTTATGCAGTGCGGTTCCACCCTTGAAAATTAGTTTGCCTTTTAAATCTGAATTATAAATTTTTCTTAAAATATATGTTAAAACAAAATCTTTTTCTATAATTCCTAAAGACAAATTTTCTTTTCTTGCTATTTTAATTACGTCTTCTTTTGTTACCATTTTAATAAATAATCTTTATTTATATTAATTATTAATTTCCATTTATTATTTATTTCTATTTTGTTTTTTAGAAAGATTGTTGATAGATATATTAATCTATGTTTTCCAATATGTCTTATTAATCCAGATGAATCTTTATTTAAAACATCAAGTAAATAGCCCAATCTTCTTATAAGAGAGGCGTTTTTCATTTTTATTGCATATTTTTTTAATTTATTTAGATTTATTAAATTGCTATTTAAGGCTTTTATGATTTCTGTTATTGTTCCAGAGTACTTCTCTTTATCCAAACAATCGATAATTGCTTTTTCTTTTTCAGCTATGCACACTTCTTTATTATCTATTATTTCTTTTTTATAGCCGAAAAACTTTTTTTTATTTATTTTTATAAATCTAAATTTATACATTTGTAAATCTTTCTCTAATTTTCCTTTTCTATTTATGGTAGCTATGTAGATATAAACTGGAATTTGCTCTGTTAATCCATAATAAGATAAAGCTGTTCTATAAGAAACATAATAATTATTAATTAGTTTGGAGGCTAAAACAAATGGGTGTTCTAACCATCCTTCTTTAGCTTCAAATGGGACTATAAGATATTTACCTCTCTCTATTCTTTCCAACCATCCTTTTCTTTCTAGTCTATGAAATATATCCCATAATTTCTTCTTCTTTATTTTTAGTATTTTTGAAGCTTCATCCAAGTTAATAATTTCTAATTTTTTATCTATGAATTCATAAACTATATCATATTCCTGTTTTGATAGACTCCTATTATACTTAATCATTTTTATACATAATACTTGTAATTAATACAAGTATCACGTATTTATATATCTATCGATTTTAAACAAACCTATTTAAATAAAAGCAATAAATGTTTATATTGCTCACTTTAGTGCTTTATACAAGAAGCAAGTTTTATATACTAAATTTAATTCTGGATAATATGGAAAAAGAGTTTAAAGTTACTCCCTGGGAAGTTTCTGGGAAAATAGATTATGATAAATTAATAAGGGATTTTGGCGTTTCTAGAATGCCTAATCTTCCAAAACAATTTTCTGAAAACTTTCTGTTTAGAAGAAAAATAGTTTATGCACATAGAAACTTTGAAAATATTTTAAATGCAGTTAAGAATAAACAAAAATTTGTAATGCTTACTGGATTAATGCCTTCTGGAAAATTCCATTTTGGGCATGCTTTAGTATTAAAACAAATACTGTTTTATCAAGACCTAGGGGCTAGGATATATATTGCTGTAGCTGACATTGAAGCCTATAATACAAGGAATAATAATTTAAACGAATTGAGAAAAACAGCTATTGAAGAATATCTAAAAAACTATATCGCACTTGGATTAGATTATAAAAAATGCGATTTTTATTTTCAGAGTTTTAGAAGTTCAGACGGAAAAAAATCAAGTGCTTATTATTCCCTGGCAGAAAAAGCTTCAAGATATATTACATTTAATGAAGTTAAGGCAATTTACGGGAATATTACTCCTGCTAAATTAACTTCTGCCTTATTGCAGTTTTCAGATATTGTTCATGCACAGCTTGACGAATTTGAAGGAAAAACAAACATTGTAGTTCCAGTAGGAATTGATCAAGAGCCCCATCTCCGTCTATGTTCTGATATAATCCAGAGAATTAAAGATCATAAATTTATCCCAGTAAGTTCAACTTACAATATATTTTTGCCAGGACTGAAAGGAGGAAAGATGTCTTCGAGTGATCCTACATCTTATGTTGCCTTGACAGATGCCCCAGAAGAAGCTACTAATAAAATAAAGAAATATGCTTTTTCAGGAGGCCAGGCTACAATAGAAGAGCATCGAAAAAAGGGCGGAAATCCCGACGTTGATGTAAGCTATCAATGGCTAAAAATGTTCTTTGAAGAAGATGATAAAAAACTCGATAAAATTCATGATGATTACAAATCTGGAAGATTATTAACTTCTGAGCTAAAGCAGATTTTAATAGAGAAATTAACTAAATTCTTAAAAGCACATCAGGAAAAAAGAAAAAAAGCTGAAAAATTAATTGATAAGTTTATGTTTAAAGAGTAAATTATTTATTATAAATTTTATCATGATGGTCAAAATCAGTAAAATAAACAAAATCATTATTTCTATCATATTTAAATAATAAAACAAAATTTCCAACATGAACTCTTTTATATTCTTTTAGGCTGTGTTTTAAATTCTTGTAATGCCCTATATCTAAACTGTTTAAAACTTCATTCATTTTATTAATAAGGTTTTCATAAAGCTGTTTATCTTTTTTCTCTAATTTTTTAAGAATTCTATCTAAATTTTTGCTGGTCTTGTATTTTCTAGGCATTTTAAGACTCAATGTGTTTTCTCAATTCATTGATAGAACCGAAAGTTTTGCCATAGCCTTCTTTTTCTATTTTTTTAATTTTTTTAATATATTCTGGCCTTAGTTCGGGCTCAAGGCTATTTTCATATTCTTTAATAACTAACTTTAAAGCATCGTTTTTATTTCTCAGCCTATACTTGGCTTTTACAATGTTAAGAACCTGGTCTTCCTGTTCATTTAATTTTATCAAAGCCTTAATGGTTTTGTTATTGTTCATAACATTTCGTTATATTTTGTTATATTTAAATTTTTCTTATTTATGTATTATCTAATGTAACCACTTTTTAGTGCGTATAAACCGAAAGCTTTATAAATACTTAGTTTCTCTTATATTTATACAAAGGAAATAATAAAATGAAAATAGACGCAATAAAATTATTGGACGCCAGAAATTCTAGTTCTGGTAATGTACAAGAAATAAAAATAGAAACAACTATAGATAATATGATTGATCCTAACTCATTTGCACTTGAGCATTTAGAGGGACTAAAACATTTTTCTGCAACAAAAGCAAGGTATTTTAATTTTGGGCTAGAATTCATTAAATTTACATACCCTTATACACAAAGGATTATAGACGGAATTGGAGAAAATCATACGTTTTATTCAATAGCCTGTGGATTTGAAAGAATCTTAGATAGACGTTATAAATTTACACTCGGAGAAAAAACAGATATCCCTCAATTATCCGGGACAATAAGAACATATATGAAAAAAAATTTACAAAAACAATTACTACAAGAGGTGGGAGCACAATAAAATGATAGTCAAAGAAGATTTTTTAAAGAAATTAAAGGGTGCATTTGATTTGAATGAATATGAAGTTAAGATATGGGCTGCTTTATTATCCAGAGGAATTTCAAGCGCTGGAGAATTATCAGAAATAAGCAATGTTCCTAGATCAAGGAGCTATGATGTTCTTGAAACTCTTGAAAAGAAAGGATTTGTAATGATGAAATTAGGAAAGCCTATAAAATATATGGCTATTAAGCCTGAAGAAGTTCTTAAAAGGGTTAAAAATTCAATAACAAGAAACGCTGAAGAGCATGCAAAAATGCTTGACGAAATTAAAGGAACAGAATTATACAAAGAATTAAGCTTGCTGCATGATAATGGAATAAAGAAAATAGACGCAAGCACCTTAAGCGGTGCTATAAGAGGAAGATCAAAGATATATGACCAGATGGAAGGCATGATAAGAAATGCAAAGAAATCTGTTATAATTATGACTACAAGCAAAGGATTATTGCAGAAATACGACATGCTTAAGAGCACATTAAAGAAATTAAAAAATGTTAATGTCAAGATAGCAACTCAGATTACCAAGGATAATAAGGAATTAGCCGAGGATTTAAAGAAATTTGCAGACGTAAGAAACATTCCCCAGGTTAACTCAAGATTCTGCATTGTTGATGGAAAAGAGTTAATTTTTATGATGCTTGATGATGAAAAGGTTCATGAGAATTATGACATTGGAATTTGGGTAGATACAAATTATTTTGCATCAGCATTAGAGCAGATGTTTAATTTAACTTGGAATAATTTAAATTAAGTAAGACGACACAAGCTGTTAATATAAGTTCTGAAATAAAAACAAAAAAGACAGAGATATTTTATATATAGTGCTTATACTGCTATGACTATTGGTATTGGTTTTTTGAGCTATGTTATGGGTATTGCTCTTTTAGATTTAGATTTAAATGATAAATTTCGTAGAGAAATCTCAAATTAAAACATGAAAAATCTGTTTTAATAAGTAAAATAAATGAATATCACAGAAATACTCCATTAATGAAAGAAGAATTTGCACAATAGTATCAAGATAGTTTAGCTGAAGCAGTGCAAGACACTTCAGCTATTAATACTGAAGTAAGTAATTTAGAAGCAGAAATTGCAAAAAATAAAGATAAAGTAAACTCTTCTTGGTCATATTACTTTTTTAATTGAAACCCTTAAGCATTTTGGTAAATTGTGGTAATTAACTAACTTATTTCTTATTATTGTGGTATTTAATATAGTGGTAATTAATCGAAACATTTATAAATAAGTGGTAGTTAACCTTTATATGGTTTATCTAAAAAAGGTTAATATTAAAAATCAAGGATATTGGTATTTGTTTCATACCATAAGAAAAGAGAATAAATTCCTGAAAAAAAGCAAATATCTAGGCAAGGAACTTCCTTCAAATTTGGAAGAGATTAAAGCTAAATTCTTGCATGAAATAACCAATAAAGAAAAAAGTGAAATAGATAAGCTAGTTGAATCTTTAACACCATTAGAGAGGAAGGTTATTCCTATGCTAAAACAAGAAAATAATCTGGATAATATAGCTTTTAAGCTAAAATTAGAGCAAATTGAGGTTCTAAGGGCTTTATCCTGGCTGGAAAATAAAAACTTGATTAAAATAAATAAAAGTGAGAAAGAAATTATTGCCTTAGATAAAAATGGAATTAAATACTTAAAAAATGACCTTCCTGAGAGGCAATTCTTAAAATTACTGCCTGCAAAATTAGATGAAATTAAATTTAAATTATCCCAGGATGAGGTAAATATTTCTATTGGCTTATTGAAAAAAATGAATGCAATTAATTTCAATGAGAAAATAACAATAACGAATATTGGAAAAAAATTATTGGAAGAAGAAAGCAAAGAGCTCTTATTTTTAAAAAAATTGCCTGTTAATTATGATAAATTAAATAAAGAAGATAATGAAATTTATAATAAGCTTAGAGCAAGAAAAGAATTAATTAAAACAGAAGTTAAAAAAATAATTAATGTTGAATTAACTGAATTATATGATGAGGTAATTAATCATGGCTTAAAGGGCAATTTAATTGAGTCTTTGACAAAGGAAATTTTAGCGAAAAAAACCTGGAAAAATAAAACCTTTAGAAGATTTGACATTAAAAGCGAAATTCCTAAAATATATCCTGGAAGAAGGCACTTTGTCAACGAAGCTATTAATTATGTAAGGAGGATATGGCTGGATTTAGGATTTAAAGAAATGAAAGGCAGTTTAATACAAACTAGTTTCTGGAATTTTGATGCTTTATTCACAGCACAAGATCATCCTGCAAGGGATATGCAGGATACTTTTTTTATCAAAGATCCTTCTAAAGGCAATCTGCCAAAAATTTATGAAAATGTTAAATTAGCACATGAAAAAGGCATTTTAGGAAGCAAAGGCTATGGCTATAAATGGAACCCTGAAGAAGCAATGAAAAATGTTTTAAGGACGCATAATACAGTATTAAGTGCGAGAACAATTGCCTCATTAAAATTACAAGATTTACCCTTAAAATTTTTTTCTGTCGGCAAGGTATTTAGAAATGAAACAATGGACTGGAGCCATTTATTTGAATTTCATCAGACAGAAGGAATTGTTGTAAGCGAAGATGTAAACTTTAAGCATTTATTAGGATATTTAAAATTATTTTTTAATAAAATGGGTTTTGAGAAAATTAAATTTCGTCCATCATTCTTTGCATTTACAGAACCTTCGGTAGAAGTAATTGTATATCATCCTGTAAAAAAGATCTGGCTAGAATTAGGAGGAGCAGGAATATTCAGGCCAGAATTAGTTCGGCCTTTGCTTGGAAAAGATATTCCTGTATTAGCCTGGGGGTTAGGATTAGAAAGAATTTTGGCAGATTATTATAATATTAAAGATTTAAGAGAAATTTATTCAAATGACATTAAAAAATTAAAGGAAGTTAAATTATGGCTGAGATAATAGGAAAAAATTATAAGGCAAATTTGGGGAAGAGAATAAACGAGGAAGATTTAGAAGTAGATTTAGAAAGTGCATTAATTACTCTAAGCAGGATAAACTCTCATAATAAAGCCAGAGTAGATTATTTAATGCAAGATAAATGTTTTTGCTATGCTATCTGTTCTAGTAATGGATTCATGATTACAAGCTATATTCATTTGGAATATAACCTGATTGAAGTATCTATATATGGGGAAATGGAAGAAGAAATCGTTAGAGAAAGTTTAGAGAAGTTATTTTCAGCCAGAAACATGGAAACTGAGAATATTTACTCTAGTCTAAGATAAAATGAAGACAAAGTTAAATAAAAAAACAGTATTTAATTTAATAAAGGGAAAAATAAATGAGGATGAATTAGAAGAAGCTTCGAATATGCTGGGAAGTCCTGTTGAAGAAATAAATGAAGAAGAAATTATTATAGAAGTTACTCCTAACAGGCCTGATTTATTGTCTGAGCAGGGTTATTCAAGGGCATTGAATGCATTTTTAGGATACAAGAAAGGATTGATCAAATATGATGCTTATAATTCAAATGAAAAAGTTATTATTGAAGATTCTGTAAAAGATGTAAGGCCTTATACAGTTTGTGCAATAGTGAAGAATCTGAAATTAGATGAGGAGAAAATAAAAGAAATAATCAGCCTTCAGGAAAAGCTTCACTTAACTTTTGGCAGACATAGAAAAAAAGCAGCCATTGGAATTTATCCTTATGAAAAAATCAAAACACCGATAAGATATCTTGCTTTGGACCATGATAAAATTAAATTTATTCCTCTTGGCTATGATTCTCAAATGAGCGCATTGGAAATATTGGAAAAACATCCCAAGGGAAAAGAATTCAGCCATTTATTGAAAGATTATGATAAATATCCATTGTTCATCGATGCAAATAACAATATTTTAAGCATGCCTCCAATAATTAATTCCAAGGAAACAGGGGAAGTTGTTTTTACTACGAAAGATGTTTTTATCGAATGCTCTGGGCACGATTTTAATACATTAAATAAGTGCTTGAACATAATTGTAACTAGCTTGGCAGATATGGGCGGAAAAATTTATACAATGGAATTAAGATACGGAAATAAAAGCTATATCACTCCTAATTTAGAAAATGAGGAAATTAATATTAGCATAGACAATGTAAACAAGCTTCTTGGAATAAAAATGAATAAAGGTGAAATTAAAAATTGCCTGGAAAAACTAGGATATAAATACCATAATAAAAAAGCATTAATTCCATGCTATAGAACAGACATAATGCATGGGGTTGATATTATAGAAGATATTGCAATTGGCTATGGCTATGGCAAATTTATTCCAGAAATTCCGAATATTGCTACAACAGCTGAAGAGGATAAATTTGAAATCTTTAAAGAAAAAATAAGAGAACTATTAACTGGATTGAACTTATTAGAATGCTACAGCTATAACATCTGCAATGAAAAAGACCAAAATAAAAATATGATGCTGGAGAATGAGCTTATTTTCCTGGCAAATTCCTTAAATCAAGATTATAATTCATTAAGGCATTCTATTATTCCGAATTTACTTAAGATATTGTCTGAAAACCAGCACAATGAATATCCGCAGAATTTATTTGAGATTGGAAAAACTTTTAAAAAAGGAAACTCAGAAACAAATGTTATTGAAGAAGACAAAGTTTCGGTTGTTTTATGCCACAATAAATCAGATTTTACACAAATAAAGCAAATCCTAAACTCAATATTCAACATTTTAAATTTGAAATACGAAATGAATGAAGTTGAATATGAAAGCTTTATTCCTGGAAGGTCTGGAAAAATTATAATAAATGATAAAGAAATAGGACTTATTGGAGAAATACATCCAGAAGTTTTAAGAAATTATAATTTAGAAATTCCCTGTGCTGTCTTGGAAATAAATCTAACAGAATTATTTAAACTAATAAAAGGCGAGTAAATTGTATATGCTTGAAGTTATAGACAAGACTAAAAGGAGAATATATCTAACAAAAGAAAGATATGATAATATATTAAAGCATAGTGAGATGCAGAATAGATTGGATTAGATAATAAAAGAAAAGGATATTTTATAGATGTTGGAGGGGGTATTTCAAAAAGAGTAGATGAAAAAACCGGTAAAGTTACCGGAATAGCGATACTAAGCTTTAAAAAAAGAACAGAACATTTGAAGGACATAAAAATATCTCTGCCAGTAAAGCTTGAAATGAGTGCATAATCAATCTAAGTTTAAAATTGCATAGTTCTAAATGACAGCATTTTTATAAAAAGGAACCATGAGAAAAATTAATACTTAAAACGTCTTTCATAATCTTTGTGATTCATCCATTCTATTATAATTGAGATTACAACCAACTGATTCCCTTTGATAGAATAAAGAAGACGCCAGGCATTCGGAAGATCATATTTCCACAAATTTGTAACTTTGTATTTTTGAATATAAGATTTTGGAATCAAATTTTTTGGAACTTGTGTGCCGCAAAAACCATTTTGTTCTATATCCTTAAAGGCTCTTTCTAAAAATTTATACAACTCTTTCTCATTATTTTTATCTTTTTTTAAATTATAGAAAGCATCTTTTAATTTATCATCAACAAACTGCACTTTAGTCAGCAAAATCATATTTTACTCCAGAATAAATTTTTATTTTTTAACAATTCATTTACTTGATCTGGATAAGATATCCAGCCTATTTTTCCTTCTTTATCTATAGAAATCTTTCTTGAATATAATAAATAATCCATTATTACGCAAAAGGTTTGATACATCATCTTTTTTGGCAGGTGCTCCCATAATGCTCTTTTTTTAAACTCGCCGTCATATTTTTTTATAGTCCCTTCTACCATCAATACAGTGTCTAATCTTGGATACCTTAAAATTTGATTCAGCCTGTATCTGTTCATGTTATATCTATTGATACAACAATATATATATAAATATTTCGGATTAATTCTTTAAGATATTTAATTTAATAAAATGAGAAAAATTAATACTATAGCAATTCATCATTCGCAAAATAGAAAAAGTTTTCAGGAAATCAAAGATTTGCATGTTAATAATTATAAATGGGATGATATTGGATATCATTTTGTTATTGATGAAAAAGGAAATATTTTAAACGGAAGGAATATTGAAAAAATCGGTGCGCATGTTCATGGCTATAATGATGACTCTGTTGGAATATGCTTGATAGGAAATTTTGATATTGAAATTCCAAATAAAGAACAAATTAATTCGTTATTAAAGCTAATTAATGAATTAAAATCTAAATATGATATTAAGGAAATAAAAATGCATAGAGATTTTCCGAATGCAAACAAAACTTGTCCTGGAAAGAATTTTAATCTAAATTCAATGAGAAAGTTATCCTAGATAATTCAAGTTTTCTTTTTCGTCAAAATCCTGCATTATCAATGTTTTTCCTTCTTTTACCAAGCGGCATGCTTCTGTTAAATCTTTTTGAGTCACATTATCTTTTTTCGTTGATATTGCAATTCTTGCTGCATTTAGTATTGCGTTTCTTATATGGCCCCCTGAAAATTCATATTTTTCAGAGATTTCCTGGAAATTAACATCCTTTGCCATTGGAATGCCTTTGCTTAACAGCCGCCATATCTCTTCGCGCTGTTTTGCATCAGGTATTTTAAATAAGATATGGATATTAATTCTTCTTTCAAATGCCTTGTCAAAATTGCTCGCAAGGTTTGTTGCAAAGATTACAGTTCCGTTGAATTTTTCAAGCTCCTTTAATAAAACATTTCTTGTCAAATTTGTTTCAGAATCACTTGAGTTAAATATTTGTGTTCTTGAGGATGCAATTCCATCTGCTTCATCAAAGAACAATATTGCATTGTCTTTTTTAGCTAATTCAAATACCTTCACAATGTTTTTCCCAGTTTCCCCTATATAACTATCGACTAAATTTGCGTATCTCACAATATATAATTTCTTTTTTAGTTCACTTGCGAGAGCTTCTGCAGTCAATGTCTTTCCTGTTCCAGGAGGACCTGAAAAATTCAAAGATATTGCGTTGCTCTCCTGCAATTTTTTTAATCCGAATTTGTTTAATAAAACATTATAATTCCTAATCTGATAAATAACCATATTAATTTGCTTTCTTAAGTCCTCTGAAAATATAACATCCTTGAATGTTTTTAATGGATTAACCCTTTCTATCAGCTTGTCATAATAATACAGATTAACATAATTTGGAAGCTCTTCTTCTATAACAAATTCATAATTATGCCTATGATTCATATCCTGAAGTTCATTTAAGATGCTGGAATATTTTTTAGTAAATGTTCTTTTTAATATATTTAGCTCTCTCTTTAAGAAATCAATCTCTTTTTTTACGTCTTTAACCATGTTTTAATCAAGATATAAAAATTTATAAACCTTGCTAAACCTTGATTTTTTTAATTGCTTTATCTAATTTTTTTAATTTTCTCTCTATCGGATTAAAATTTTTTTTTAACATTCGTATATAAGATATATCGCCTGCTTCAATCAGTTCTTCTTCATTTTCCAATAAATATCCTCTAAAAGAAAGATAAGCTGAATTTATCCTTGATGCATACGACAATAGCTTTTTCTGGTTTTTTGCCATTTTATATTTCTCTTATTACGGTACTTACTTCTGTTTTTATTTCTTCTATAATCTCTTTTATTTCATTAACATTCTTTTCGTATTTGTCAAAGGTTAATGCTAATTCAAGTTCGCTTAAGCAGACCGAAAACGAAAGGCACTCATTAAATATTGCTCTAGCTTTCGATAATAAGCTTAAATGTATGCTTTGTATTCTTGCTGCCATTTTAGAATCTAAATAATCTTTTTTCGAAATCTATAACTTTATTGTCTTTAATTTTAATGCCTTCTTTTTCTAATAATAACTTCTTATTTTTTAATCCAGATGCAAATCCATGCAAATTTCCATTGCTTGCTATAATGCGATGACATGCGACGAATGGAGCATAAGGATTTTTATTTAATGCTTGTCCCACTGCCCTGTAAGCTTTAGAATTTAATGCTTTTGCCAATTCTTTATATGTAGAAACTTTCCCTTTTGGAATTTTCTTGCACAAATTATATACTTTTTCGCTAAAATTCATTTTACATTAAAACTTGGCATAACTTTAATTAAGTATATTGCGGTTGTTCTTATAGCCATAGCTTTATTTTTGTCATTCTTATTTAATACATTTAAATTGATTAATGCATCTAATTTATCTTCAAACTTCTCCATATTTATCTGTTTTTCCAAATAACCCAAATTTTTTGAGGCGTCTTCAAAGTTATCTGCTTTTATAAAGTAATAAGCTTCCTCTATGTAATTTATTATTCTTACGAATCTTTCAATTAGCCATTTAATATCTTTATTTTTTCTGTCATAAGCATATGCTTTGCCTAATTTAACCCTTAATTCGTTGATCCATGATCTTATTTCTGCTGATTGAGCAAGTAATTGCACTTTACTTTCTTCTTCTTTATTATTTCCTGAAATCTTTTTCAAAAAATTTCTTATCAAGCCCATAATATTGAAGATTAGGATTAGTATTTAAATATTATGCTAATCAGAATGAATTTCTTCTTTAATTTTTTCTACTATCATTTTTATATGGCTAATAAATTTCCTGGCATTTTGGATAGATTCTTCTGCTGGTTCTTTATTTGCTTGGGATATTGTTTTATATACAAACTGCCCTCTTTTTTTCTTTTCATGCTGTAGCAGTCCAAGCAATTCATCTGCTCTTATAATCATCTTATTATATATTTTTAATAATTCAACATCTAAGATCCCTGAATCTACAAATGCTTCTTTAAAAGCATCTAAAGTTTTCTTATGCACATCTGGAATATCGGTTTTAATATTTTTTGTTAATAATATAGCTTTAGCTGCATAAAACATAGCATAATAAGCATGAGTTATAACTGAGCTGTAAAAAGTGTCTTCCTTTTCTCCGCCTAATTCAGACTTTACTTCAGACTGCGACAAATTGTTTATTATCACAGCTAATCTTAATTCATTTCCAGACCTTTCTAAATATAACTTAACCTGAGTATCCATATTTTATTGCCTCTCTTAAAATTTTGAAGTATAATTGCGCTCCAAAAATTATTAAATGTTTTTTAATAATTTCTTTTCCATAATTTAATTCCTTGTTTTTAAGCATTTCTAAAAATTCATCTTTCGTAAACACATAAGGATGCAGGTTGGGAATGAATAGGCTTCCTTCATTTGATAATTTATTTAATATCCATTTTCTATCCTCTTTTTTATCTATAATTACAGCTAGATCCATGTCTGATTTTTCTGTAAAGGTATTATCTGCGTAGCTTCCTGTTATAATTAAAGTGTGAACTTCAATATTTGTCAAATCAATTATTTTTTTTAAATTTGGCAGTTTTTTATCCAAAGCGTTTAATTCTTCCAATAAGCTTAGATACAAGATTGTTTTTTGTTCTTCAAGATTTAATGTGCACAATTGACTTTGTCCCTTCTTATTCAATATTATTATTTTTTCTTTTTCAAGATCTTTCACAGCATTATAAGTCCAATTATAAGATTTTGTATTAATCCTTTTCATAATTTCTCTAATCGTAAAACTGGCCGAGATATTCTTTCTAAACAAATGCATTATTCTAAGCTCTTTATTTGTTAACATCTTATCCTATAATTAGTATAATATTATCCTTATTTAGGTATATAAATCTTTCTATTCAAAAAACGAATTTTATAATCTTGATATTAAAAGAAAGTATTGCTTTAAAAGCTTATAATCATATATAGTTTTTGGTTTACATATTTCAAAATTAAGATATATTTAAAGTTATTGCAAATTAATTTTTAATAGAATTTAGTTATCTTCTTTTTCTAGATAAGCCTCTTTTTTATATGGATCAAAAATAAATTTAAATTTGTTCTTTAATAAAAAATCTACTCCCAAAACTGAAGGATTTCCTTGTGTTTCTTGCCCTCTTATTTTTTGAATATGTTTTGAATTAACGTAAATTGGTAGAATTATTTTAATACTCGAACCTTTATCATCTATTAAAACAAGATTTGCATTTTTAATTAATTTTAATGAGATTATAGCACCATCTAAACCAACTACTTGTTTATCGGAATCTGTATCTGGCAAATTTGCAACCGGGATATTCAATCTTGATGCGTCCATTGTTCCAATAATAGTATCGGGACTTCCACTATCTAAAATAAATTTTATAAATCCTGCGAAACGGGGCCCCATTATCATAATACCTTTAAAAGCTCTTAAACCACCATATAAATCATCTACTAAAAGTGGAATTTTCATGTTATCTTATAGAATTAGTTGAACCCCTTTCTTATGTATAAATTCAATTACAGTAAAGGAGGGGTTTATTTCCTTTTCTTGAAGTTGTTCTATAATTTTATCGATTTCATTGTCGCTAGTAATAACTTCACCATTTTTTACAGCTACAAATTTATTCTCAAATTTAGTTCTTAATTTATCTAAATTTTTATGTAACCATAACGTATCTTTCTCAAAAGACTCTAACATTTGTAGTTCTTGATTCATTTTATTTTCCTCCATTATAAAAGATAATGTCCTTTATAAATCTTTTCATCATTCCTATTTTGAAGTAGTTAATAAAAGTAAAAAGAAATTCTAAATATGATTGATGCCTCTTTTTCATTAAAATTATGTTAATTAATATAATATATATAGTTTTTGGTTTACATATTTCAAAATTAAGATATATTTAAAGTTATTGCAAATTAATTTTTATAGTTTAATTATCTTTTTTCTTGTAAAATGTTTTAAAGCCAAAAAATCCTAATAATATTATTAATGCTGTCATCCCCGAAATTATTAAATTTCTTGTAACTGATAAGTTTTCAATAGATCCTAGAACTTGCCCTGTAACTAAATTATTTCCTGTTATTGTGTTCCATAGTTTTTTAAAAAATCCTGCTTCTTCTTCTGTAACTTGCGTTGTTTCTGCTACTTCATTTTGTTCTTGCTCTTCTTCTTTAGGAGTTTCTTTAACTTCAGATGGTTCTTCTGGAATTACAGGTATTGTTATGTTTTCGATGATCTTCTTATTAGAACTTCCTCCTCCACCTCCGCCACCACCGCCTCCTCCTCCACCAGAGCCTCCTCCGTCTCCGCTAGGACCTGTAGCAGCTAAATTAACTTCTGTAGTAGAGCTTTCTTCGCTATTATAAACAACAGTTGTTCCTGTATCAATATTATTTACAAAGAATTTTAACGTTTTTCCATTTTTATCATTGTTAATGTTTGATATCTTTAATGAATAAAATCCATTGCTGGATGTTGTTGACTCTACAGTATTTCCATCTATCTTAACATCTACAGCAAGATTATTTGCAGGATTCCCATTATATACTGCACTTCCATAATACTGATGCGGAAATCCAGGTGCAGCTATTGTTATGCCGCTAATTAAGACGAATACAAATAAAAATAAAAAAATATTTTTAGTTTTCATTCTAGTTGTTTATGGTAAGGGTGAAAAGAGACAGCTGAATGGCGTTAACCCTTCACATACTGTCGCTGGTGCATATAAGTCTTCTGCATCCATTTGAATCCAATATCCTGCTCCAGGTGCCATATGCTGCGAACATCCAAGTCCAATGAATCCTGGATTATATGGCTCCCAATATGATTCTAATGAACTCCATTCTGGTGTTCTGCCTATGAATCCTGGCAAGGTTAATGAATTTAATGCACAGAATGATGAATCTCCTTCCCCATATGGATCTATTGATTGTCCTGTTTGATTTTCAAATGGACCATAATAACCAGGCAATCTTTCTGTTCCATAGTATCCTATTAAGTTCCATCCTTCTACTAATTCTCTGCTTGGCGGTACAACTTGAGGACTGAATAAGCTTCCTCCAATTATTATTTCTCCATCATCTGTTGCTAATAACCAATAGCCATAACCAGGAGTTAATTCATGCAAGTCATCATTTAAATCATTTCCGTCTGGAGTATATACACACCAATCATCATCACATAAATCATGCAATGGATCATATGCCCATACAGATTCTATGAAATCATATCCTCCAAGTACACCGTCTATGCTATCATTCAATAATACAACTGGAACAGATATTAAATTCCATTTTCTATTTATTGTTATATTAAATGATTCTCCTTCTACTTTAAACTTCTCTATATCTAATGGTCCTTTATTTCCTAACTTATCTTCACAGTAAAATTCTAATTCATGCTGTGAAGTTTCTGTGAATTTAAAGTCGTCTATTGTTGTTAATAGACAGCAGAATCCATTTTCATTTAATTGTCCTTGATAGCTTTCACAATATTGTTCTGTTGCATTTAATGCATCTAATTCAACCTTAAAGCAGATATTTTCATTGCCAACTGGATGTGGTTGTGGATCATTACAACTCATCGATATTGGTGTATCTAGAGTTACTTTCCAGCATTCTAAAAATTCTTCAGGATCTCCACTCCAGCATCTTTCTGTCAAATTAGGATAGAATGTATTCTCTCCTCCCCATTGTGTTTTTGGCTCTCCAACTGTTTTTAATGGTGTTGGTGGTGTTAAATCAACAAATGCACATTGTTTTTTTACAGTTTCTGTTTTATTAACATTATCCCTGCTATAATATTCTATTAAGTGACATGATTGGTTTGGTTTATAGAATGGATGTAAATAAGTATTCCATTCTCCATAACCTTGAGCTGATTGGCAAACTTGTTCATTTCTGCAAGCTTCATCATCTACTAAAGTATTCCTCCATAAGGTTACATTTACTCCGCTTGGATGTGGTTCTGGATCATACGCACTTAATATTACTTGTGTATTATTGCTTATCCATTCTGAAGTTTCATTTTCATAGAATGGGGTTCCATAAGTTTTGTTTGTTACTGGAGGAGTTTTATCTACTTTAAATATTTTATAATCTCTTTCTGAATTACCTAACCCATCCCTGCAAGTTATATCTAAATGATGTGTTGATTGCTCTGGGAAATTAATTACAAATGGAGGATTTACATCATGATATTCTCTGTATGCAGTCTCATTATTATCTACAGAATATGAATAATCACATGTTACATTTCCAACCGGATGTGGTTCAAGGTCTTCCGCATTAACATGAATTTCAGTTACACCATCTATGATGCATTCATCTCCCTCTTCTTCTGGAGGACATTCTCCTACTTGTGGTCCAACAACTTCTTTGGTTATTACAGGCGGAATAGTATCTACTGCAAATATCTCTCTATCAATTTCGTTTTCATTACCTAAAGCATCTGTACAATAATATTCTAAATCATGTATAGAATCTTCTCCGAAACTTACTTGTGCGCCTCCTTCTTCACTAGAATACCATTGGCTGTAAGTCCAGTTTGAGTTATTATGGAAACTAAGTCTCCAATTTACTATTTCATTATTTACTGGATGTGGTAATTGATCTTCACAACTTAATGTAATTGGTGTTGATTGATTTACATACCAATCAATTCCTGTTTCATTTTCACATTCTACTGGTTCTGGTGGTTCTCCTCCTAATCCACATGTTCCTGATTCTATTTCAAAAGCAGTTATTAAATCATCTACTGCTACACCTTGGGGGGTATGTCTTACCCACATAACCTCTTTTGGTGCAAATGTATTTGGATCACATTCCATATCTTCTAACCTTTCATCATCGCTTGCGAAGATATCTATAAATCCTAAAATATCTTTATCTGCTCTAAATACGGAACTGTTACCTAGAGGACTGCCCCCATCGTTTCCCATATAAAGATTTTGACCACCTATTGCTAATCCACTAAGTTTTGATAAGGATGGGTCAACTGTTGTTGCATCATAACCAGTTATTAAAGTACCATTTGTCATAAATACTCCAAGATTTTTGTTGACATCATCACTAAACCATAACTCATCATCTGCTTCACCAGGACCGTTTGCATTGAATGCTAATCCGTCAAGGAAACAGACCCCAAGGAAATCATTTCCTGTTGCTGGATTAATTAATGTTTCTGGTACCTCAAATATTAGTGTTACAGAATCATCATCAAAGTCCCAGAAATAAATTGGCATTTTTCTTGGAGAACCATAACAACTTTGTGTACCAAACCACATTCCATTTCTACTTGAATCATACGCCATTGCATTTGGATACCCGGTTATTAAACCAGCTGTATTAAATGTATCTATTAAATCACCATTAATTGGATCAACTTCATAAATTTTTGGATCACTACATCTATTATAATGAAGATTTTCTCCATCAAATGCTAATCCAACACTACAGTAATTAGTATAACCTGGGAAATCAAATCCTGATACATTTAATTGATGAATTACATCGCCTGGTGAGTTATCTCCCCCACCATTTCCACCACCGCCTCCTCCGCCATTGCTTTGATTAATCTCACATATACTACCATTACCAGGAACACTCGGATAACCTACAATTTTTGTGCCATTTGGTGATGTTAAATCAACATAAGCACATTGTTTTTTAATATTTTCAGCATTGCCAAACAAATCAGTACTATAATATTCTATTAAATGACATGATTGTTCTGGAATTGTAAATGGATTTGAATAAGTTGAAAAGTTTCCTTCTCCTTCAGCTTCACATTGTATCTCTCTACAATTTTCATTTTCTTCTACTAAAGTTATCCTATATTTAGTTTCATTTACACCAATTTTTTCATCCCAAGCTGTTAAATTTATTGTTGTATTACTTGTAATCCATTCGCTATCTTCATTACGATAATAAGGTATTCCATATTCTTTATTTGTTTGAGGAGGTTCTGAGTCTACTAAAAATACTTCAACATCTTCTACACTATTTCCTAATGCATCCCTACATGTAATTATTAATTCGTGTTCAGAGTCACCTCTAAATGTTATATTTACATAATCTGAAAATTCGTCTCTATATACTTCATTATTCCATTCAACTTCATAACTGCAATAAATATTATTAGATGCATGAACCGGGAAAGGATCTTCTACAAAAACACTTACTCCGCTATAACCATCATCTGCGACATAACAAACATCTGTTTCATTTTGAGGTGGACATTGTCCTTGATAAGTTCCGAACATTGTTTTATTAATTACAGGAGGCTCATTATCAACCTTGAAATACTCTATATCTGTTTGAGTTGTTTGATGTAATGCATCTTCACAATACCATTGCAATTCATGCAAGGAACTTTCATTGAAATTAACAATTTTTGTTGTTCTCCAATCACACCATCCTCCTTCTTTATGTTCTTCTTCACATAATTCTCCTGGTAACCATTCACTCCAAACCACACCATCTTCTGTAAATCTATATCTATACCAAATATTTTCAAATGGAGTTGGATGTGGTTCTTGATCTTCACAATGCAATTCGACATCTGTCTCGCTATTTATGGAAATAACAGGATCATTTATGACTAAATTCCCATTTAATCTTACATTATCAACAAAAGCAATTTCATCATCTTGTGTTGGAGGATTTCCTCCTAAATGAACTTTTAGCATCGCAACCTTACTTATTGGACTTACTCTACCAACAGCATTATTTTGGAAATAGCTTAATGATTGATATGTTCCTTCATAATTATTTCCGGCAACATTTGGTGTATAACATTTAAATGTGTTATATGCATCTATATTTACAAATGAAATATCTGTGCCTGATAATCCCGTTTCCGATTCACACTGTACAAAACTATCATCTCCTAATAAAGAAACATTTGGCAATCCAGAACCGAGTGCAGCTTCCCATTCTAATGGAAATGCTTCAAATAATCCATCATTATCGACATCAATTCCTAATAAAAATAATGGATTCCATCCAGATGAGTCATATTGTGTAACTTTTTTATCATAAGTTAAACTTGTAATATCATCTAATTCAAAGAAAACATCAAAGAAAGAATCAACACCAGCAAAATCTCCTGAACTTGGATTGTCTGGAATAACTAATTCAGCAGAGTAAGCACCTAAACTAGGCTCAAATGTATTTGAATATGGATGCCAAGACGCATCTCCCTCTCCCAAATCTTCAAGATCATTTTCAGGAATTATTTTTGGTTCTTGCACAACCTTAAAAGTATCTGGAGGTGTTAAATCAACATAAGCACATTGTCTTTTTGTTTCTTCTTCATTTCCTAATTGATCTACACTATAAAATTCTATTAAATGGCAAGATTCTTCTGGAATTGTAAATGGATTTGAATAATTTAAGAAATCTCCATTACCTTGTGCTTCAGGACATTGTACATCTTGGCAATAATCATAACCTTCTTCTCCATCATAAACCATTGTTACCCTATATTTTGTTATACTATTATCAATCCCATTACCATCATCTGGGTTTAATGTAATTGTTGTATTATCATTTATCCATTCTGAAGTTTCATTTTCATAGAACGGACTTCCATAAGTCTTAACTGTTTCAGGTGGAGTTTCATCAACTGTTGTTGTATCATAAATAGGATGCCATTCTTCATCTATATCTCTTGTTTCAAATTGCCATGTTCTTACACCATCTGTACTTGGTGTTGTTGCTGAAAAATCAAATGTAACACATTCACCAGGATCTATACGGGTAGAGTTATCTTCTGAAATATATAAACAAAATCCTGCTATTAAATATTTATCCCAGCCAGCTTCATCATCACATGTAACTCCTGTATATTCTGAATGTTTGTAAATTCTTATTTCATCTACAGGATCCTCACTTGTAACATTATTGCAGATTTCAACATCAAAATTTACCAAAACATTTCCATCAGTCCATTCTGGAGTTAATTCGGCAGTTGAGGTATGTGTTGCCGAAAAAACTAAATCAGTTGTAAAAAATAAAACAGCCATTATAGAAATTATTAATAATGGTATTGAAATATATAGTGCTCCCTTTTTGTTTATCAATGTAAATCTCCCCCCTTAATTTTCCCTTTTTAATCAAATAAAACCAGTATACCTAAACTGGCATTGAAATAGAAAAGCTAGGTTGTATTTAAAAGTTTCGCCATTACTTGTTGATACTCCCACTTTTAATCAAACTTTAAATCAATTATGCAAATCTTGGAATTCTCGACGGCAAATTCAATTTTTAAATTATTCTAAATAAATATCTTATTTATCTTCCTGAATCTTGTAGATTTTATCAAATACATTATTTTTTATTATTGTTATTTTTTTAAGTTTTTGCATTTTTTCTTCCAAATCAATTAATATCCAGGAGTTATTCATCTTTTGCTTTATTGTAGAATCAACAATTTTATCCCAGTCTATATTTGGCTCTAACTTTACTATATTTTCAATGTCTTCATAATCTTTTTCTCTGTTTGTTACAGATTTGAACAATATAAGATCCTCTTTCGATAATGTTAATATTACTAATTCTTTTTTTCCTATATAATCATGCCTTTTTAAAAATCCTTCAAAGTTTACTTCTATGCCGAATACATTTTTTACAAACAGATCAAATCTTTCTTCTCCTCTAGAATACATTAAGGGTTTATCTCTGCTTTTTAAATTTTTTTCTTTATAAACAAGCTTTAGCGAGCTTTTAGAATATCCTAATTTTTCTATTGCTTTAATAAATATATCCCTATCTTTATTATCTTTAAACACTAAATCAATGTCTTTTGTTGCTGTTTTATAGCCCTCAAACATCATCGCTGTTCCGCCTATTGCCACACATATTATATCTGCTTCAAGATAATTAGATATTAATTCAAACAAATCTTCTTGATCTTTTATATTTATCATTTTAAATATCTTTTTGGCATTTTTCTGCATTTTATCGTTGATCTTGCATTATTATACAAGTTTAATACCTTTCTTAGCAGATTCTCCTTTTTTGCCATATCAATTAACAATTTCCAGTTTGCAACATGCTTAAACAAGTATTTAGTTGCCTCTAAAGTCCTTATATCGCTTATTTTTAGGCCGTCTATAATTGCATGTTCTACAGTATATCTTCCCTTTATATAATGCTCAAATTTTGGGTATAGTTTTTCTGGACTGTATTTATTTACGATATCATAAAAACCGTTTGTCGGTCTTTTAGGAAATTTATAAATCGTGTAGATTCTTTTTTGTTTTCCCCCCCCGCTAACTGTTAAATATCTTTGTTTTTTAAGTTTTGACAGTAAATTAATCGCTGATTGCCTAGTTAAATTATGATCTTCCGCGAACCTTTCTATAGTGTACTTACCTTTTTTGTATTTCATAATATTATCCATCATAACTAATATATAAACTTTACTATTTTATTATTATGTTAAGACCTTGCTTTAATTATTTTCAACACTTAACAAATAAATCTTGGAATTTTCAACGGCAAATTCAAAGCGAATATCATTTTTATAAAACTCCTTTAGTCTTTTATAATATTCAGATAATTTTTTTATATCATCATCGCTCAAAACCAGCTCTGTAGAAATCCTTATTAATTAAGAGTTCTCTCTTAAAACCTTATTGGGGTTAAAAGAGAGGAACCCCTATGATAAATAAAAAGAAAGAGAATAAGTATATTAAGTTTGTTAAAA